>Ga0210040_10000690_pt1 | contig 54661 bp, 45 predicted proteins | sample CryGeyCG12114_NA_FD_185462 | JGI IMG/M metagenome (GOLD analysis project Ga0210040, IMG submission 185462) | Groundwater microbial communities from aquifer - Crystal Geyser CG19_WC_8/21/14_NA (SPAdes) (version 2) | ecosystem: Environmental > Aquatic > Deep subsurface > Groundwater | place: USA...
TAGCACATTGACAGACCGCAGCCACAGGCCATGATGGTGGAACCGGCGGATACCGCTGATGCTCGATCAGACGCCCTAAAGACGTAGCCGCAGACACAGCGCACGCAGCATTGGGAAACGTCATGATATCTTCCGCCTGCCCTAGGCAATGTAAGCAGGTGATCTCTTCGCATACATCGCAATGGTTGAAATGGTAGCCCCGATTGAAGAGACGGCGCATACGATCTTTGGGGATCATAGAGCTGCAATGTGCACAGGCAATGCTCGCTTCAGACGGAGATACCGATGTCCATTGACGGTAGAAGGTTTTGATGATCCGAGAGACTCTGGACTGGCCGAGAATGACTTCGAAGGTGCGCAGGAAGATTGGCACGTTGCAATGACAACGGAGAGGAGAGATTTGTTGACCTCCATAGGCGTCCGAGAAGCGGTTCTTCAGGCAGTTGTAGTGGTAGTGGCAGTTGCTACAGACGTGACTGTAACAGCGGTCGTCCTCGTCTGGGCGGATCTTGTTTGGACAGCCAGCGCAGTCCTCTAACAAGAGTTAGCAGACGGTCCTACAATGAGTGTTCGTTGCTTACTTGTGGCATTGATCGGTTGCATTGTCGTTGCTCTGACAGTTGCGGACGAATTCTATTTGTATGTATGCAATGGTTGAGATCAAGCACTATCCGTTACGTCGTTTTGATTGTGCTGCGATCCTGCGTCGGTCCCTGACAATGACCATATAGGTCGGAAAGAAATGCCAAGCCCCACTTCTCCAGACCAGGCAGGGCGGAATAATGATGCACGTTACCCTGGAACAGCTTTTGCTCCGGTGCCCTAACCAAATTCAAGTACACCTGCAGACCAGCACAGGCAGGTCACTGACCAGCAAAAGACCTCTTTTTCGTAAGTACCAACGTTCTCTCCTGGTCACCATGGTGAAGGTGAACTGACGGCCATCTGAGCAGAGGCAACTTCACAGCGCCTCCATGGCCAGCAGCAGCGACCGGCAGCCTACGGGCACAAGACCTCTCCTCCTCCTTCCCCCCGTTCCTTCTCTTGGCGGCCTCCCTCTTGAGCTGTTTGAGCTCATCCTCAACCACCTCGAAGGTGACCAGCAATGGTACGCCTTCAGAGATCTCGCCCTCTGCTGCCGAGCCTTTCACCGGCTCTTCACCACCAACAACGGCCTTCGGGCACAATACGGACGAGCGAGGCTGGCAAGCATCCAGCGATACCAGATGGTGATGGCAGCAATGCAGACCAGTAACTTTGGCGGTGGAATGAGGTTTGAATGGCAGGTGTAGAAGGAGGTGACACTGTTGGTGGAGAGGAAATGATTTGAGACCTCAATAAGATACCTGCCATTCGACCGCCTTCTTCTAATTCGTTCTTTGCTTTGATCGTGACCTCAAGACTCGACGGCAACTCGATTCCGGAATAGCACAAGCCACGTTAACTGTTTACAATGTGAGCCATGGCCGTCGCTCTCACTTGTGATGCTAGCCTTGAGCTGCAAGGGGTGAAGAATGGACCTGGACTGGCTGCACAACAGGCTTCACTGTATGATGGCCCTACCCAAAGGACGTACACAGCGACCGGACCTACAAAAGAGCTGCGCGAAAGGCCGAGACCAGACATTTCGAGCGGCAAGTATGGCGTGCAGCTATCGCAGCATTGCCGGCGGAGTGTTCAACTTCAGCGCGTACACCACATATTGCGAGCCACTCGGAGCTTTGCAGAACCCATGCAACAGTGCCAGGATTCGATGATGGCTTGAATTTGTGCCAGTGTCGTACACTAATGGGATCCAGCAAATAGAGCAGTATGTGCTACAGGCTTTCAAAAGCCCCGTCATGCTGCCTGACGTTGGAAATCCTGCTCTTGGTCGGTCAAAGCTCGAAGCACCTCTCGCTCGGGTTAGTTGCTCACTACCCTCGGGTGGACAGACTTTGTCCTTTCGTGACTATGCCAGTGCTCCAGCGGCTTTCAGTTCTTGCCTAGGCTGGTCGACGTATCTGCGGAAGTTAACCAAAACCAGCACCCATGACTGATGATTGATGATGGCCAGGTTGAAATATATCGCTCGAGGATCTTGCTGGTTTGGACGCACCTATACGAGGGCACTTCCCCAATCGCTTTCTCGTTAGGGACCTTGGAGGACTTCGAAGGTTTTGCCCGTGGTCGGATACGCCGCAAGGAGGTTTGGGACAAGCCGGACACCCATCAGCAGCTCCATACTCATCAAGTTCCAAGATCGAGACCCATGCATGGTGACGGACATAGCTGACGGTGCGGATTCGAAATGCCCACGGAGACGGCAAGGCCATGCTTATGGAAACTCCAGCGCCCGCGTCAGATTTCTCAAGCAATCTATCCGGGACTAATCGATCTTACGGCCTGAGGTTGTCGGCTGCTCGGAAAGGAACATGCTTAACCGGTCTTCCCCACTATGGACAACGCCTTCCGCACAAATCGGTGCTAGAGCCCAACAGCTCGAGTGTCCAATGATGCTCACGTCGAAGCTGTGCTAGGCCCGTCCTCTCAGGTCATGTATCACAGTCGGGCGCTATCGAGGGCCGCTAAGCTATCCCCCATGACTTTCATGAGTGCGGTACTACGGGCTAGGTCCGCAGTGCCCGGGCTTCAGCTCATGTTGACAGATGTGTGTCTGGTGAGAATATGGCGTACCGTGGTCAGCCTCACTTCCCATGTGATAGGTGTAGACTCTTGCCGCCATCATGCGATGCGAGCTCAAAAGTTGAGACCCTGCCATTCGATGAGGCCATGTTCAAACACCGATCCATTGAGGCTATGCTTCAGCTGCCGGAGGAAGACCATTGTCTGCTGACAACGCTTTTCTATTTCATCTGCCAATGTCCCATGATGGGCGGCTGCGATATTATATGGCCTAAGCGATGCTTAATCTTGCCTCTTGTGCTTGTTTGCGTCGTCCTGAGGTTCGGCACAACAGTTACGTGTAGCACCTGCAGTGTGGTTCGTCCGGGGTCGCCTGTCCACGTTGCATTGCTGAAGCTTGTCTGCTCGTGAGCAGGCTTGTTTCGGGGCTCGCGAACTCGTTCTAACCAGCAACCATGGCGACTACCGTGACCTGGCGGTAAGTACTTCCTTCTCGATTCCTTCTGCAGCCCTGTGAACTGATCGTGAGGCAGTCAGTCCGCGCATGTTGGACGTCGTCAACATGGCGCATCGATAGCGAGTTTCGACAGGGGAAAAGAATGCCGTTCGCAAGTACGCGGGCATGCGGTTCTGCTGATCATGTTGGCTTGCCAAACATCCGAAGCAGAGATGAGGCAAGCAGTGGTTCCGGAGCCATTGGGACAAGAGCGGCCTTGCTCGTGAAGAACACCAATGATGCAGGGACTTACAAGATGATACCGCAGGCCAAGGCAAGGCGGGCCACATGAAGCAAAGGTGGGAGACTCGGAGGGTGGACGATTTGCTGCGTGGAAACTCGGGTCGTTGCCGATTGGCCGCCAAATCCAAAACTTGGCAACGCAGTCGCGACTGCCTCATTTCAGACAACTGCATTAGATACCTTCTACCTGGCCACAACAGCAGCTATAACCTATTACCTTATCTATGCACAAACGAACTGTCCAGCGCGGCATGGTGGTCGCCCGCAAGATGTTTTCCCGACTGCATTTCAGAGTTTTGCCCGTTTGTGCTCGCGTCCAATCCTACTCGTACGACCTTTCAACACCTTTTCTTCTGCGCATCCTCCTTCAACCCCCCAATCGCCTCTGACTGACATTACTAACTTTGATCGAACGAGATGCCATGCCTGAGAGCGCCGAACGAAGAGATACTGAGATCTACCGTAGACAGAGGGCGAGGTCCATCTGAAGTATGCTAGGCCTGCAGCCGGTACAGCATCTGCACATATCAGGTCAATGAGTATGTCGGGATAAGTGAATACCTCGCCCGGTGAGGCGAGGCAACATTGACGTCTATAGTATATCACTTTGTCAGGATGCTGACACGAAAACGTTGCAAAGGTAAGCAAAGAGAGATATATCTGATATTAGACACCTGTGCAGCTCTATTGAGCTCAGGTTGTTCAGCGACAGATGCTGGGTAGACGACTAAAAGTACAGCGAATATGTCTTATCCGTCTTCCGCAAGCAAGCCCGGCCGGAAGAGCTGCCATGTCTCCTCGACATGACAGCCCGTCCCTTCATACACCACTGGTCATAAGTGGATGTTGCTACAGATATGATTTACATTCGGCTGACTGAAGATGGAACACCTCTCACTGGATGCTGAAACGTCGACTGCTCGATTGTCTTCGCCCTCCAGAAGCTCAAGGTGAGACAGCATCACCCCAGGCTCGACGATGAGAGAACAGAATTTGAGATTCCATGTGAGGTGCCGAGGACTCGTTCCTGGCTTCAGCCGGCAGCCAACCAAGCAGCTAACTAGTGCCGTACTCTCACGTTGGGCTTGCTTCAATGGCTCTGGCGACATCGCGACGAACACACAGACTCGGCAAATATCAAGTCATCACGGAGCATGCCGATCGACGATGTCTCAAGGTAGGTGAATATTCAATGGTTTGCTATGCTGACTGGCACTTTGCCACATACCATTGCTCCTGGCGAAGTGGAAGATCTCTAGCAGCTTTCCCTTTCGTTGAGAAAGCTTCACTCAACAGGGTCACGTTCCACGCCGTTCGTCAAGCAGTGGCTCAGCCAGGCAGACCCTACATATCTTGTCTTAACCTCCCAAGGCAAAGCAAGCACAGCTATCCAGACAACCCAGATGAGAATGGGGCAGTCGAGCCTCTTTTCGCGAGCCATCATCCTAATTGTGCCATTTCATATGCGATGGTCCCCGGAGTGGCTCTCCACCGCGCCCGTACCTGCTCGTACCTCGCTTCGCATTCTCGACACGTATTGAAATGACGGTCAAACTTATTACACAACAGCTTCACTGTTGTGCAGCTCCGGTCGTCGAGTTGTTTGACTATCAGGCAAAACAGCTCAGTTGGAAGACCCTGGAAAGAGGCAGGGGCACGGCTCATGGCTGCAGCGTCGTGTATTGGTTGTTCCTATTATTGTTGTTAGCGGAGTCATTTGAGGACACTGCTGAACGTTAAGCTCAGGTAAGGACCTACTTACGGGGAGGTAAGAGGGATGAGGATTGATTGGAGTCTAAGGCTATTGGCTGATGGTGGTTGTTGATTTTTGCTGTTGTCATTAGCGAAGGTGTTCGACCACGCCGTTGGGCTGTCAAGACCAGCAACAAGCTACTTACGAAGAGGCAAGTGGTTTCAGGGCCAGATGTGACTTGGGTCTATCGTGGTATAGCGATGCAGGGGTGGTAGTATGTTAGCCTCTGCAGGTTGTTGGCCTGCCCGACTGCGCATTACTTTGGCTTGGCGCCATACCGGTGAGAGTCCCACGTGCATGGTCAAAGGTTCTCCGGCGGTCCAAACAACATATTCCTACCAAAGCAGGCACACGCACACGGAGAGAACTTCGCGATCAAGCCCGTACCACTCATATCAGTGATGTCGCAAATGAATTCAGGCTCAGGTACGTAAGCCAACTATCAATTGCGCAGCAGCTACTGACTTGTCCCAGTAGTGTGCAGCCGCTCAAAATGCTTCAGAGCGCTTTACCCAGGGCAAACCCTATATTACAGTCATCCGTGCGGTCGATTCCATTGGTGCTGGCCATGCATCCAGACCATCTTCACCTACACCTGCAACGTCCGAAGCCTCTTTCCTCCTTGTTGTTCATGCAGACTCCCTGAGAATCCTTCAGGTGAAATCTTTCTTTCCGACGTCGAAGCCAGCTTCCCTCTCACTCTGTCCGTACAGCAAAGAGCCTCCTACCAGAAATGGAGCGCAGATAAGGACGATGTGATGATTGTCTTCTGTCACCACTGCGACGCACCGATCGAAGGTGACATTATAGTGAACGCCGTCAACGCTGGGCAGAGGTTTGTGAGGTGCTCAAACCTCAATTGCGTGGGGATCACCTGCCTTCGGTGTGAGGGGGATGACCATAACATCGATGAAGGGGATTGGGAAGAGCCTAGGTGTGTCTGTGGCAAGCAATTGATCCCTGGCGAGGAGGTCGTGGGTAAGAAGGCTGAATGGATGAAGTGTGAATGTGGTAGAGAGATCTGTGCTACGTGCGAGGAAGATGAGACCAAATGTCCCTGCTCCAATCAAGATCATCTTCAGGGAAGGTTGATGACGAACGGGCACTGAGGCTAGGCAGTGATCGTTGGTATTCCGGCGTTGGTATTCCGGTCTCGTGCGATGTCATGGTCCCTGCACAGAGTGATCCGACAAGCTCACTCAAACCCAACCGTCAAAGAGGCAATGCGCATGCTCCGGTCGGCATATTACCCATAGTCTTATCATTTCGCTGCGATCAACAATAGCAAGAGTCTACGACGACCAAGCAGCTCTTCTTTGTGAGCCAGGAGATGCAAGTATATTCACGGCCTTCCCAGAACACAGTCTAGGAACTCAGACATCGTTATACACGTACTCAAGGAAGCGTCAATTCAAATGAGAGCCAAAGATACTTGCCTTACTGGCTCGTCAAACAGCCCTGATACGAGTCGAGAATGGTGAGGACGACTTGAGAGCGTGTCGAACAGAAGAAAAGCCGCGTCAGAAGCTGCACAGATCCAACATGACCACAACCCTGAATCAATGTCGCACCGAGAGATCAGGCATATCAGACTAGGAAGTAAAGACAGTCATTGTTGGTACGCCACTGGTCAACAATACCTCTACCAATACATTTGTACCACAATGCCAAGCTCTTCCAGATGCCCCTTGCCTCGTCCGCTCCGAGCTTACGGGAGGAAGTGGGCAGGACTGGCTTTGCCCTCCCCATACGACTGCTTCTCCGCCCACCAGTGCTGATCTCGTGATTGACTTGTGGATCATGCATCCGATTAAGGCTCCCGACGATGCAAACGTCGACCTAGGTGATGATCTTTCGATATGCTATCAGCTCACGTTCACGTGAAAATCAAAGGAATACACCCTCGTGAGGCATTATGCAATCGCTTGACCTACTCATTCGAGATTGTTGACTTTTCGAGGACATGTCAGCGGAGGATCAAAATCGCAGTTCGAGCTTCGCCGTCGAATCTTGGCAGCATCCCAACAAAACGTGTGTTAGAAGTCGCGCTACGTTAAACTTTTGTCAGGCACCACTCCGTTAGTCCGCCTATGGCATTGTTGCTTCGAGAAGCGCAGAGATTCGCATGGTAAAGCTCGTGGCCAGAAGGAGGTCATTTTCTGGATCTGTTCACGCACCCAGCATGACGGCATTACGCCCTGTAAGGTAGTTTTGGGACACTTCACATGTTACAACTTCCACGTTTTCACATGACAGTCTTCTAGCACATTCACCTTCACATGCTCGAATTGATGCCGTTCTGCCTCGGGATCGAGAAGTCAGATGGAAGAATTGCTGACGATCAGCCTCAGGATCAGCCTCAGAATCAGCCATTGCTGTGTTGGTTTGCACTTAGCGCGATGACGGGGTAGTGGGGTGGTCGGAGCACGTAGCATTCTCTAGCTTTCTGTTTGGCGGTCAGCACTCTCGTTGATTCGGCAAGTTCAACAAAAGATCAAAGTACGGCTCATGGACGCGAGGGGTGCTTGCAAATGGCAAAGATTAACGAGCTGAAATCGCAGCGCCACAGGTACTGTTCGTAGCATGTGAAACTTGAAGGCTGCGCAAAGCCCACGTTACGGACTTCTCTCGTATTTCGTGTTGAGTGTTGATCGCATTGAGTACAAGGAAAATTGGAGCTAGATTCTAGGCGATCGAGCTCTTACGATAATGTGGCCTCACCGACTCGGTTGAATGTTCGATGCCCGTTCCACCCTTCGTCACGAACCAATGGGACGTTGGTGACGCCTCTATCCCTGCCCCGTTGACCACTGCCCTGACTTTAGCCTGCAACCCTTAATGGAGCATATCGATAACCTGCCGACGAAAGTTTTGGGGCAGTCTACCGTAAACAGATCAGTTTCTAATGAGAGCCAGAGCCCACAAAATCTGGAAGCTGCAGACAACAAAACTCTGTGATAGAAGCTTCATCCCACGTTCACTTTTGCTCGTAGTGCCTTCCTCATATACGCCTGCAATATCACCTGCCTCGACCATACTTTCTGTCCTTACATTCTCTGCATCTGTGTACTGTCATACCTAGGAGACCCCATCACCAAACTACACCAACCTACCATCGAGACCATGGCCAGCACAGCTGTGTCCTCCTCTTCGAAGCCTCAACTGCGTCGGATGGCAACAGCAGATGCCAACGACTCGACGACAACCTCCGCAGATATCTCCCCAATTGATAGTCCTCGCCAATCTCCCTCTACCACCTCTTTGTCATCTCTTGCTAGCGATAGCGAGATCATCGCCTCCCAGAAGCAGCAACAACAAAAGTTGGTCGATGGATATGGGAATGAATTCGAGATCCCAGATTACACAATTAGCGACATCCACAAAGCCATTCCCAAGCACTGCTTCGAACGATCAGCGGCGACCGGCTTGTACTATGTTGCTCGGGACATTGTCTCGCTAGCCGTTACCTTTTACCTCACCAACCGATTCCTCACCCCTGAGAATGTTCCCAATGTCTATGCCAGAACTGCTCTTTGGGGTCTGTACACCTTCGTGCAGGGTCTGTTCGGTACCGGTCTGTGGGTGTTGGCGCACGAGTGCGGCCACCAATCTTTCTCCCCGAGCAAGACCCTCAACGATACTGTCGGATGGATCTGCCATTCTGCTCTGCTAGTGCCATACTTCTCGTGGAAGATTTCCCACGGCAAGCACCACAAGGCTACCGGTAACATGGAAAGAGACATGGTCTTCGTCCCAAAGACAAGAGAAGTATATGCTGGTAGAATCCGTCATTACGCTCACGAGCTCCATGAGTTGACGGAAGAAACCCCGATTTCGGCTGCTCTGTACTTGATCGGTCAGCAACTTGCTGGGTGGCCACTGTACATCCTTGCCAACGTTACCGGTCACAACAACCACGAAAACCAGAAAGAGGGTCGAGGGAAAGGAAAGAGGAATGGTTTCTTCGGTGGTGTCAACCACTTCGACCCTAGGAGCCCGCTGTATGAAGCAAAGGATGCCTACTTGATCCTCCTCAGCGATCTCGGTCTGGCTATCGTCGGTACCGTGCTCTACACTCTGGGCCAGAAGTTCGGCCACTTCAACATGTTTGTCTGGTACGGGCTTCCATATCTCTGGGTCAATCACTGGTTGGTTGCCATCACCTACCTTCAGCACACCGATCCGTCCCTGCCTCACTACACCGGCGAGAGCTGGACGTATACTCGAGGAGCAGCGGCCACAATCGATCGAGAATTCGGTTTCATCGGTCGACAACTTCTCCACGGAATCGTTGAAACTCACGTTCTGCACCACTATGTCAGCACAATTCCTTTCTACCACGCAGACGAGGCTTCGGATGCCATCAAGCAGGTCATGGGCCGTCATTACCGATCCGACACCAAGGACGGTGCGCTCGGTTTCGTCACGGCGCTCTGGAAGTCCTTCCGACACTGCAACTGGGTTGAGCCAAACGAGGGCGCGACTGGTGAGGGTGCCGGAGTCCTTTTCTACAGGAACAGAAATGGACTCGGTCCAAAGCCGATGGTGATTTCTTCCTCTTCTTGAGCAGCGATTTAGCGAACATGGTATTCATAGACAAAGGCGTTGGGATGAGCTTCAATTTGAGAGGTTGTGCACAGTCGAAATTCTTTCGGATGGTATCAGGCATGGAAGCATGTACCAAGGCTGAGAGGGTCGATAGAGCACGCATAGTCACCAACACAACATAGACGAGGTATGAGATATGAAAACTACCCTTCAGCGCAGGCAGCCTCAATTATTCTGCCATGATTACACAATGATGCCAATTTTCGGCTCTGACGATTCCGTCGTTCTTTGATTCGTGCTCGTTCTCGGATGCAACATTGATGATTCTGATGCAAGTAGTAGGGATTGTGATCCGTGCCGCGCTCATCCGCTCCCTTTGATCTATTGGTGCAAGGAGAGACCTTCAAATCATACACAGTTTTGTGCTGAACGGCTTCCGTCTACTCAAGAAAGTGCGCTGTCAAGCTATCTCGTCTATCGTATGGTCATGAACTGGTAGCCTCACTGGCAGTGACTGGGTAATTTGGTTGTCCGAACACGCGCCTACTCAAGAAGATGTACACCGTGGCGCACCACTCCCCCTACGCTTGTGATACGGCGTCGAGCTTCGACCTTCGGCCTTCTTCTTGCTATGCTGCCACGCGAGTGGCACGAAGCGTTTCGAACCACCCACGTCCCGGTCAAGCAAAGTGGCCGCTGCTGCACGCTTACCCGCCAAAATGCTAATTATCTCGTCGACGATAACACCTCAACCATCACGCATCATGATATCGTATAAACCTCAATCATCGTTATCCTACCATCGCTACGAGCAGATTTGTTATCAGCACCACCATTGGCCACTGTAATTGGCTAAGCGTGCAACAGCGGCCACTTTGCTTGACCAGGAGGAGCCAGCGACCGTGACTTCGCTTACGGTACTTGATGTTATTACTTCCTTGAGCTAGAAAGATCGTCTTCAGAAGTGGCATCCGTGCAGTGGCTGCTTACGCCAAGTTCGGATAAGAGAGACAACACTCAGCACGTTTTGAACTCGACCAGCTGCGTGTCGACAACTCTTCACATCTGTGCAAAGGTTCGCTTGTTGGGTGTGCTATGGCGGTCTAGGCTTTGCAGCCACGCACGAATTGCAAGCATCACGCCACCAGTCATAGCTAGACGAATCTGACCAGACGAAGAAATTGTCGCGTGAGAATGCCACGTCTGAGCTCACATGAAAGCCTTTACCAGTTTTAGTCCACGTCTACAGCTCTGAGTTCCACTAATCGCACGGTTGAACGCCTCAAGTACTGCATCAAGCAAGATTCCGTACTAACCAACCATCATGCTCTGATTATGGAAGTACAAAGTCAACAGTCAGTGGAGCAGTCAAGCCAACACCTTGACCGGTGAGCTACAGTTCCCTAATGCCTGATGTTAAGGTCTCGAAGCAGCCACGACTAGGTTCCTCTGCAAGACCTTCAGCTGTTCTGAGACCCAGGGCGGTCTGTCACACAACAACGTTCGAGTTTTACTCGAAGGCTCAGCTGACTTGGAGCCTACGAGTATGGAAGAACAGGTAGGCGAAAGGTACGCTACACCTATATATGACTCTGGCTCCTTCTGTTGTATTCGGGTGTGCTTTCTTACGAAATCGCAACAACAATCGACTCTATCTGTCGTGGTGACATTCTCTCGATATGGCTGACACACAGGTACCATTGAACACACCTCACCTCGGTACTGGATGGGCGGAAGAACGCTTCGATGGTCGCGACAAGTACTACGTACCTCAACGTTTCGTCGACACTGACGCCGAAAGTGGCATTAACCTCCGCACCCACCCTACATGGAATCAGTACTTTCCCTCTTGGTTCTACGATCAAGGTGCATGGGGTACATGTGTCGCCAATGCTTCGGCAATGTGCTTCATCTATGAATGGAATAAACAAGGCTTACCTCACTTCGACCCTTCACGACTCTTCATCTATTTCAATGCTCGTAAGCTAGCCTACGATGTGTGGGGCGGCTCATCATCCGACCCTTTAACCCAGATCGCAACCTAGGCAGTCACGTCCGAATGGCATTCAAGGGACTTGATAAATTTGGTGTGCCAACGGAGCCCTCATGGGCGTACATCGAGAATAATTTCGCCAAGGATCCCGTCGATGCAGCAGATGTCGAGGCTCTTAAGCAGCGAACCGTTCAATACGAGCGTCTCGATCCTGACAATCCAGAAGAGATCACTTTCCGTCTCAAGCCACACGAACGTCAAACGATCAGCAACTTGACGCTGCTTCGCCTCCGCCAATGCATCGCTGAGTGGCACCCCGTCGTCTTCGGTTTCTACGCGTACGAGCCGTTCGGCTCAAGCTGGGTCCCACCACAACCTGGCGATGATAGCGAGGGGATCTGGAGCTTCAAACCTCTACCCAAGGACAATCAGTTCCGAGGTGACTTTGGCGGACACGCTGTTCTTGCCATCGGCTTTGACGACGCTAAGCAGCGCATCCTCTGCCAGAATTCGTGGGGTGCAGGACCAGGTGTCTGGTGGGGTGGCGGAAAAGGTGTCTTCTGGCTCGGGTATGATTGGATTCAGGACTATGAAGCTACGTCCGACTTCTGGATGATGAGATTGCTTCAAAAAGACCAGAGTACTGTGCCGGTTCCTGATCCGCACCCTGATCCGGACCCGCAACCCCGGCCTGAAGGACGAAAAGTCACGGTCAACTTCTCGGATAACCAAAGTGGCGCGAACATCAATGTTGATGTGGCAGTTGACAAGGGTGAGCAGAGTGTGGAGGGCTTGCTGGTCAATACCACCGTTGCACTGCAAAGGTATCTGACAAGCATTGAACTGACGGGGAGTATTGCCGGGGTGGTGGCGAGTGTGAAGAGGGAGGGGAAGGTTCTCGGCACTGCGAAGGGAGATGGGAGTAACTATGTGCAGTTTGAGAGGGTGCCGTTGCAGGGAGTCTATGTCGATGTGACAACTTCTTGAACAGCATCATTGCGCTTTAGTGCTGAACAATTATTGCTAGCAGGACCGTAGCAACTATGGCTACTAGCAACGACGGCATAAACTACACTAGCTGCGTTGGTACTAATCCGTAGCTGTTCAACTCTACGATTCCAGAAGGCTCGTAACAATTGGCGTCTTCCATCACGCACTCCTCGCCTGATGAGATCTCTCCGCCGTCTTCCAATCACTTTCTCGCCAAGGATACCTCCTCTCGAGCCCCCTGATCATTTCTGCGTGCTTCGCGCGTCTCGCCTCAATACGGTTGACATACGGCGCCGGGTGACTCACGACACCAGGCAGAAACTTGACTTCCGGCTCGATCTCTTTCCCGGCGGCATCCTTCGCCTTCGAGACGGTAAACACGGCAAGTGACTGCGCGATGTTGAGGAAGAGCGCGTTGTCCGCTAGAATCCGCCCGGGACAGACGCGTCGACCGAACCCGAACGCGAAGTTATGTGGGTCTGGCTCTGGCGTGTGGCCGTTGATGGCGAGGAATCGATCTGGATTGAAGCGCTCCGGCTCCGCATAGACGTTGGGGTCGTGTGTGAAATGCCATACGTTCGCGAAGAGCATGGATCCTTTCGGGATCCAGTAGCCTTCGACGACGTCGTCTTCGGTGCTGCAGTGCGGGAGAGCCATGGGGGCGACCGGGTGCCAGCGGAGGACTTCTTTGACGATTGCGTCGATGTAGGGGAGCTGGTCGCGGTCGCTGGCTGTTGGGAGGCGGTTAGGGCCTATTACGCGGTCGATCTCGGCTTGGGCTTTTTGTTGGACGGCGGGGTTTATGGTCATTGCTAGGAAGAAGCAGGCTAGGGAGGAGACGGTCTGGTGAGGGATGTTAGCATTGCATTTATTGGAGTTGGGAAGGACGGCAGCGGCAGCTTACGGTATCCGCTCCAGCTGTGTAAAGTGACATGGCGGACAACTTGTTTGTGAATCGCTCTTCGCCCTCAGCATCACCGGCTTCGATGAGCTGTGAGAGGAAAGAGGTCTCGGCGTGTAACAAGAAGATGCTTCTTACGATTCTTTCTGTTGATCCTGCACCGAAACCAACAAGAATATGTTATGGGGCACATTCTTTTTACTATACTGAACTCGTTAAGTTAAAAGCTTGCTCCTTGCTTGCGATCGTCCTTTATCTAACGCCGTGTCAAGCTCTTCAAGAAGAATGAAAGGGACCTATTTGGGGGTCTGTTGGTTCAGATTGCGCTGCCGATCTTGTTTACACCAGCACTGGCAGAGCCGTTTCAAGAACGAGCGCCAAAGACTTGGTCCATGATTTGTCCGACTTGGGAAACCACATGACTACTGGCATCTCGAGCACTGAATAGTACAACGATATGGTCGCGTTCCCTGGAGCACAAACCCAATATCCAAGCAAACGACGTCTTCTTCTTTCCTGGCCCAATCGCCAAACGGGCGACATGCTCGCTCAATACTTGTTTTGAGCCAATGACGAGCATGGAGCAGATGTCCGTTGCTGAGCTAATAGCTCTGCTGTAAGTCCATCTCTACAGCTTCGCCGGTATCTGCGCCTTCTTTGCCGCCATATCCCTGAGCTGCCTCCTCAAAATCTTTCCACTCGGGTTCTTTGGAATAGCCTCCACGAATTCCACACCACCGTTCAGCCTCTTATAGTGAATCACCTTGTCCTTTACAAAATCAGCCACATCTTGTTCTGTCACTTTCGCACCAGGTTGCTTGACACAATATGCCTTCGGCCTCTCGTCTCCATCGGGTGTCGGCAAGCCGATGACTGCAACATCTGCAATGTCCTTATGATCCAGGATCAATGCCTCCAGTTCAGCCGGAGCTACCTGATTTCCCTTGACTTTGATCAATTCCTTGATACGGTCGACAATGAAGAACATATCGTCTTCGTCTACATAGCAAACGTCACCTGTCCGCAGCCACTCACCGTCAGGCGAGAACGTCCCTTTCGTCGCCTTCTCGTTCTTCCAGTATCCCTTCATCACGTTCGGTCCCTTGCACCACAGCTCTCCTCTGTGTTCCGGTCCACGCTGCGTGATCTCTGTGAAAGTCTGATTCCCCTGGTCGTCCTCGTTGACCTGCATGACCTTGGCTTCACAGTTCGCGTTCGGCTCGCCCACGGCAAAACTTCGGCTATACTTGTTTGGATCCCATCCAAGAAGTGAGCACGTGACCTCGGTCATTCCCCAACCCTAGTACGGTTAGCGGTATCCCCACATATGGCACATAATGACCATACCTGCTTCAAGTTCAACCTCCCACCCCATACCTTCTCCACCTCCCTACTCGCCTCTGCGCCCAACGGTGCAGCACCACTCCCGACTGCCTCAATACTGCTCAGATCATACTTCTTCACCACTGGGTGCTTAGCCAACATGACCGCGATGGGCGGCACCAGCGCCAAATCCGTAATTTTGAACCGCTGGATGTTTTCGAGTAACTCCACGAAATCGAACTTCGTCATGATGTAAACCGGTATCTTCCGCATCACGCCACCGGATAGATATATCGTTTGTGCCATGGCGTGGTAGAGAGGCAGAAAGCAGGCCCATTTTGCGCGGGCGGCACGTTCCTCGAAGTCAGGCCAGAGGGTTGCGAGGTGGCTGTGTTGGAGGCAGTTGCTGACGTAGTTGCGATGGGTTACCATTACGCCTTTTGGAACGCCGGTTGTTCCGGAGGAGTAGTTTAGGGCTAGGACTGTTTCTGCGGCTTCGTTGGGGCCTGGACGGAATTGTCAGTACGCTTGACAGGAGGAATAACTCGCAGTAGGTCAGGAAACACATCTCTCTCGTTGCAGCTGATATACTGCGCCGACGTGCGTTGCGAAAGGAGGAGGCAAAGGCGAACCGGCCCTTTCGTGATCAACCTGGCGGCGGCTCCAATACGAGGAATACCGTGACTCATAGACACGCTCCCCGTTGGATCACAACCCACGGACATTCGACATAGGACAGGCAGTACAAGCTCACCTTTCAAGTCGGGCCACTGATAAGCCCTGGCCTCGCTCTCGCCGGCGAAGATACTATTCCAGTACTTAACACCCTTCTGCTCACCCTTCTCCATCCCGCCCTTCTCGAACAATGCATCCGCGTCGAAGTACCGTATACGATCAGCCGGCAAGCCTGCAATCTTCGCTGCCTCGAGGGCAGTATCGAGACTCGCCTGGGCAACAAGCAAATAGCACGCGCCGGAGTCTTTCAGCTGATTTGCCAATTCTCGCGCCACAAAGCTCGGGTTCGCAGCGCTGAAGATACCGCCTGCCATCAAGACTCCCATAAACGCAACAGGAAACGCGAGATTGTTCCCACTGAATACAAGAACGCGCTCGCCTGGGGCGAACCCTGGCAGTTTGCGGAGGCCAGCGCCGAATCGCTGGGACCAGAGTTTGAAGCCGGACCTGGTCAGGTAGTACTTTTCCGGGTTTTGGGCGTCAATGTAGCATTGTTTGTTGGCTAGGGACTGGGGTTCTGTGTGGGAGGCGGAGCCGAAGAGGAAGGTTGGGAGGGAACAGTCGGGGATCGGGATCGACCAGCGGGATTTGTAGGGCATGGTTGTGGTTAAAAGGTTGTAGACTTGTAGGTGATCACTGTTGTAAATGACTCTTGGGTGGCAAAGAATATTTAAGCTGCTGTGGTTTTAGCAATGCCGTCTTCGATGATCCGGTATCTGTGTTTGTCAATGTGCCGCGACGAATTGACGAGTGGTCTTCGAGACGTGTGCCGAGGGTCTACTTGTGCTCTTGAAAAGAGAATTGACGTTGTCAGAGGTCGTAAGCTTGTGATATGTCAGCCGTATTGTCGACGCTGCGGAGCAAGCTGACCAAGGACAGTCGGTGAATGCTTACGACCTTGAAAGTCGATAGAGCTATTCGAAGAAGTCATCTCGTCCGAGGCCATGGAATCCTGGTAGCGCCGGGGACTGCTCTGAGTGGCTGGAAAGAGCAAGCTAGAACATGCGTTCGCGAATACGAGTGATGCGAATGGGCCTATCGAGCACGTGAAGGAGGGACTTTGGGACTTCTGGGGCAACGCTTCGCCCCAGACCCCGGTATGCCGAGGTAGAACATTTCGTGGAGACTTTAGTCGGCTTGGCCTTTTCCTGGTTTTATGAATGGGACTGGGTTTACCTGGAGCAGTGTAGGCTGATCCTATGTCCAGGACTAGGACAATTTGGGTTGAACGAGGTGTTAGGATAATACTGATCTAGGACTTAGGATTAGCGGTGCGCTTAGTAGTAAATTTTGGATTCAAGGATCATGAGAAATCAGATTGGGATCTCCTTGGCGGCTAAGGATCAGGATCAGGATTCACGATTAGCCTATACTGACCTAGAAGATGATGCTGTCTCTTCCCCTCTTCGTACAGCGTAGCTAGGATATCTAAGACGTTGTTAGAGACATAACTGTGCGGTGGCATACGTGATCCTGGCATCGCGGTCCCTGAACGGCGATCGAAGAATAAAATTCACCTTTAATACTATCCCGCTTTATCAAAACTACGTCGTATCGAACGGCATGGCGAGCATCCAGCATTCTGTGAATTACGTTCTTGTGCATTGTGCTCTCGAGTTACGGCAACTATTGCCAACAACAGGCGGAGCTTCGATACTGCTATCATGAAGGGCAAGATGGACTAGTCTGAGCACATTGTTTTTTGTTGCGATACGCCCGGATACGCAGATCCACTAGCCACGGGTGGCCTGCCTGAGATTCTCGGACCCGCAGTGATTCCACTCCCACTTCGTCCTCCTACGTCCCTGCTCTTTCAGGTTAGCGGGTGAGGTACGACAGGATATCGACAAAGCTTCTGCACACCTTGCGCGGACGGCATGTGGTAAGAATGAACCAGTCGTACCGCCTACCACGGCTAGCACAGCCCCATGGAATTTGTCTTCACGCAAGATCCAGCTACAGCACCACTTGCAGGTTAGGCACGCGGAGGCCCCCTACCCACCAGACATACCATCCCCCGCGGCTGCACAACAAGGTAGCTATCGTCACGGGAGCGTCGTCCGGTCTTGGCAGAGCGATAGCACTTCAGTATGCTTCACACGGAACCCAGCTTGTGGTTTGTGCTGACTTGAGACCTGACCCTCGACCTGATGGGATTGAACAAGATCCGACATCGACACATGACTTGATCAACACAACCTATGGAGAACACAAAGCATTATTCGTGAAAGCTGATGTCAATAATACTGGGGATGTACAGAACATGGTACGAATAGCTGTGGAAACTGGGAAGAGAATTGACATCCTTGTCAACAATGCAGGCCTTGGAAACGTTTCTGGCTCACCCCTAGTGCATGACCTTGAAGAACAAGACTGGGACCGTGTTATCAATGTCAATCTTCGTGGCACCTTCCTTACGAATAAATACGTGCTTCGTCGGATGATCGAACAGGATCCGCTCGCGCTGTCTTCAGCAACGACGAGCAAGGATGCACCTCCTGGAACTCGTACTACAGCTGCTACGGAGTCTTCCGGGATCCATCCCCTTGCCCGCCGCGGTACGATCATCAATCTCTCCAGTATGCTTGGCGATATCGCCTTGCCACACGGCACTTCAGCCTACTGCGCTAGCAAAGGTGGCGTCCTGAACCTCACTCGTCAGTTGGCACTCGACTATGCACCCTACAAGATCAACATCAATGCCTTATGTCCGGGTTTTCTGAAGACCGCAATGACCGCGGGGAATTGGGCAGATGCGGCACGGGAGGAAGAAATGAGGAAGCTGACTCCCTGGGGTGAGTGGGGCAGGGTTGAGGATGTTGCGCGGATGGCTGTAAGTCTGGCGAGTGAGGACGCGGCTTGGATGGTTGGAGAGGGTGTCGTGGTTGATGGTGGGTATAGTGCTCAGTAGGCCACATTGTGCAACGGTGCACACCCCAATGGTCGCCAAGACAGGAATGTAAGGATATCAGTCCCTTGTACGAGGTCCTTAGATTGCCAGTGAAGTTGGTGGTACTTGGTAGTAGTACGCTAGACCTGCCGTTGCGCAGTTTACGTCTTTTGTTCCTCGGCCAGGCGTAGTACGGTGACGCTTTCGATAGAAAGCGCACAATGGCTGCGGCGTCAACCGTCAACCGAAGCCTCACCTGCTCCCATCTTTCAGCATATCTCGCAAGCAGAGACCATATGCACATTCTATGTATTTGCTGCTCAGAAACAGACGTGGCCTGTCAGGTTCTTTTAGATGTGGCTCATGCTGAAAGCGAATTGTGTTCCAGTCTCTTCGATCCCTCTAAAGATATCTTTACAATTCCTCATAACGGTCGTGCAATGTGCCACAATACTCTAGATGCCTCCTTCAATGCCTGTGGTTTTCAATCTGTCGCTGTACAATCCATCGCCGACTCAGCCTTTCCGAAAGTTGCAAAATGTCGACGCTCTCCGCGCCCTTGAATCGTGACTAGCAGGAAACATCCGTACGGTTTCAAGACATCTATACGCTGGCAAACCGGCCATCGTGACACAGGAAGACATAGATTCAAGTCCTTGTACGGCTTCAGTGCCCAAGTATTGCCTAAGCATGGCCCACCTTCGTTTGCTGCCTGTCACAGAGATGCTGTGTGAAGCAATCTACGCCCAGTAGTCCAAGTATATCGGTGAGGTCGGTTGGATGCTCACATACTGCACTTCAAGCTATGGCACTCGATCACTTTATATGATCTGATCAATCGATTGTCCTTCTAGGACACCACTATCCTGAAGATTCAAAATCAAAAGCGCCGTTCGAATCCATTCTTTCGTGCAACGTCGTTGAAGCAGCAACTGATGGCGCAACAGTACGCCCTTCATCAATATGGCACTACAAGCATCGCCGGCAGAGCAACAGTCCAACAAGGCGACCGCCATATTACGAACCACATATTCATTGAGACAGCACACTTCTCCCTTTCGGAGAAGCTCAATATCTCAGGTCCCGACGTATCGTGTTCGGTAGCCAGATATGGGGATAATCACTTGCTGAGCCTTGAGACAATCATCGCGAACTCATTGCACGCTTCTCCTTTAGCGACTGAAATGAGAAGTGTGCTGGCATTGGCTCTGCAAGTCTCTAGAAAGGTGTCTTCCGTCTCTCGGTCATCCAAGCAGCTCAAAACTAGACTAAGCCGCACGCGCGTCCGCATTTGGACCCTTAGGATGCTCCTTGAGAAGGTGATCGGAACAGTAACGCCACATGTCAGCACCAAGCAAGGCTTGTCCTTTCACATGCTGCTGGAGCACATCATCGGCGACGGTGTACAGCTGCTTATGGAGATGGACCAGACGCTGGACAAGGTCATCGCTTCAATGAGTACATGGCCAAAGCTTTTAGCAAGCATGTTTGGCAGATCTAGATCGTTGACCGCACACCGAGAGCTGGAGAGATATGATCATGAGCTGGAGAAGCGGTGCTCGATCTTGCTAATGTGCATGGAGGACCAGAACAAGAACTTTGCAACGCCGATCGCGCGGAACGTTGTAAGAATACAGCGAGCCCGACCTATCATCGAAGACGCGATACTTAACATCGACGTGGGGGTGAGCCTTAACAATACGATTTCGGACTACCTGGACTTTTTTATTAGTCGCATGGGATTTTTCCGGGCGGGAGCGACCAACATCTCCTTTTTTCACTCTGCGATAGGCCTGGTAAAGAGATATCAGCCACCTTTAAGATTCAAGCTCCTTCTCAGCGACTTCGGCGTTTATGACAATGAGTTCTACATCTCAAAGGCATGCTTAGAACCGCTCTGGCCTAAGCGCCTCAAGAATCCTCCTGCACCTCAACGTCTCAGACTCTCCGCTCAGCATACCACACAAGCGGCTGGAAAACCTTTAGGACGTGTGGGCTATCCTACATACAATATTCTGATCGACGCGAGAGAAGAGACCGATCCCTTTTCAAGACTGTTGGATGCTTTGATTTTTCGACTCATGCCGCAGTCTCCGGGTTTCTGGTCGGCTGTTAGGCGCTATGTTACCAACGGTGAAGCAACACTCATTCTCGAGCAGAAAATCCAGCTCGCGGTTTATGTTCTCAGAAATCAGGATATCTTTGGTACACCGTACGTCGTAAGAGCTGGCTTCTTGCATGAAGGCCCATGCTTCGCGGCTCGCTGGAAGGCCAACCTGGAAGCGTTTAGCCTCCTCCTACGGACTATTCCATTTCACTTCCTGCACTTCACATACGAATGCATGAGAGTGGATCTCACCACAAGCGCATCTTTTGTGAATGTGCTGGACAAACAGCAGTGCACGTTCGCTTTCAATGCTGGCTGTGGTTTTAGTCGATGGGAACTCTACGAATATGAGTGCCAGATGGTTGGCAATGATGGCAAGATGCAAGGTACTAGAGCTTGCGCGAAGCCTGGTGATCTGAGTGCGGCCTTCGACTGCAGACTGATCGACTCACCGAAAGTTCAATGGGATGATGTCCGACACTCGAACGGGGCAGGGTTCCAACCAAGTACCCGATGCGTAGTTGAGTGCACCGTGAGAGCATCCCGTTCGAAAGGATATGCCAGGCCCATGAAGGTGCCGTTGAACTCGAAGTTCCTGGGAGGTTGTCCAATACCGATGTATTATCGTCGTTTACGGGATAAGTGACTACCTCACTGTACTCGTAGTGATAGTAGGGATTATATAATCTTGGCGCCAGCCGCTCTTAAAAGCGGTATGTTCGTACTTTACTTTCAAGTTAGTTACAATACTCGAGTACAATTATCCTTACTCGATTTCACAATTAAGCCAGCAGGATCGTGGGCGCAGGACAACGGAGAATTTCGGCTATCGCAATACGAACTCCGACATACGCTCTCAGTCACTTCATACAGTCAGCGAAACGATGTCCCTTCCAACGAAGAGTGAGATATCCTAATACTGCGATGACAAGAAAGGATATAATGATAGTGGTCTTTGCAAGTGCAATCCTTGTTGTTGTGTGCCCCACGAACCAGGCATCAAGCTCGGTCCCCGCAACTCCAGAATCCGTCTAGCTCCTTGGCAGTCAGCTGTTCCTGGACCCTGCGCTAAGCCCCGCGTAGTCGTTGTCCCTCCACACTCTCAGTCAGAAGCTGCGCGTGCTCTCTTGTGACCTGTCCTCTTTATCCCTTCCTCCAACTACCATACAACGATCACAACCATTCAATCCCTATTCTATAACAGACACTTGCCTACAATACCGTCACGATGAGTGCAATCCGTGAAGAGGGCGCTGAGGCAGAGCCTATCCGCGTTCTCTTCACCCTTCACCATAACATGAATGCCCTCGACTTCGTTGGTCCTCTCGAGGTCTTGTCTTCTGCATTGACCAATGTTAAAGACGAGGGTAAGTCTTTCTTCCGTACATATGCACAACAGCATCAGACCAGCAGTATCCATGCCTGTGATTGTCCTGTCATACCACTCTCCACGTTCCACGCTCCAACCCTCCATCTTCGTGAACCACCACTACTGCCATCATTCCGTCACACTTCACTTCACTCATCTATCCTGATTTCCACCGCTAACCCACCCCACAGACGACAAAGCCTTCGACTGCGAATTCGTCGGCCCAGGCGACAACGTCATGGCCAGCAGCGGCACCTCCTTCCGCTCCCACACAACCTACAAAGACGCCTACAAGTCGCTCAAAGACTACGACGTGCTCGTCGTAGCCGGCGGGGACTTCGACGAGATCCTCAAGAACAAATCGGAGCCTCTGGGTCTGATCCGCGCCTTCGCCGATCTGCAGGAACACAACAGCTCCAAGGAACGCACGATCCTCAGCGTTGACACGGGCAGTCTGTTCCTTGCGAGCCAGGGGATCCTGCAGGGTCTCAGCGCCACGACGCGGCCAGATCAGTACATCAAGCTGGAGATCTTGGCGCAGGAGTCCGCGCAGAAAGAGCTCGAGACGCGAACGGAGGTGCTGGAGGGAGAGCGGTACGTCGTGAACCAGGGACGCTTCGATCTCGGCGAGGATCTGGAGAATAACCCGTACGTGTTCAAGAAGAACCCGGGGCGCAAGGGGAGCTCGCAGAACGTGAGGAAGGGCAGCGAGGCGCGGAAGATGAGTAATGCGCGACGGGAGAGTATTGTGCGACGGTCGACTATGAGGCTTGGTGGGATGCGTGTTGTCACGGCCGCGGGGAGTACTTGTGGCATTGATGCTGCTATGTATCTGGTTAGTGCGTTGGTCAGTCATGAGAGTGCTCAGGATGTCAGCGACAAGATGCAGTATAGCTGGCAGAAGGGTGTCGTCGTTGATTCCATTGATGTCTAAATGGTAGGATGGAGCATAGATGGCGTCGAATGTGGTGCATTGCATCAATAGACGGTCCAATGCGAGAGAAGATCACAGCTGACCCAGCGGTCAGCTGACTGAGTGTTGAAACGAAAGGACAAATTGTCACATGAAGGAACAACCAACGAGCTAAGCTATGTCGACATCAAAGGAAACGTGTTGAAGAGAGATAGATTTCACCAATGATGATCAGAATTTCTCACACCGAGTAAATCTTGCCTCATGGCTTCGCTGATCTCGTGCCAACAATCATCATCGCCCCTTCGGATACAGCGGCTCTGCTATGTCATAAGCAAGCCAACATAGAGAATGCACGAGTCGACAGTTGACCCATTGTGGAAAGCCTGGACGAGATAGAGAACGATCAATTTCCGCCTTGAAACTTTGCTGGGTTATCTGGACCAAGTCCGTAGATTGGACTTCGTTGAGGTCTGTCCCTGAAGTCTGTTTTCTGTAGCACTGGCATGAGACGAAAGGAGGACGAGCGTACTTTTCCACAGGTCTCATTCGGAACGCCATGAGTTGCCATATCATGCTTTGCGAGGTCTCCATCTGGTAGAAACAGCCCGTACAGTGGGAGCCCATCCACGCATCGCCAGGGTCTATTCTGTCGGCGTCGATTTGTGATACGTCTAACGATGGCTCACAGGTTGGGAACCAACATCCGACTGGTCCTTGCAGCGTTGTTCGGTCTGAAAAGGCTCGAAAATCTAGCAGATGATATCCAATATGCATTTCAGGGTCCAGCTGAGGGATAATGGCGAACGCATGCTGCTGACTTTCGAGGATGCGGAACGTCTCAGACCCTTCATCACCGTCCACGCGCATGCAATAGTACGTGAAATGGAGGGCGTAGAACCGAATATGTTCGCAAAGGCTAACGAATGCATGCAGGTCGGCTTTCCAGGGGCTTTGAAAGCAGGGCCCACTATGCAAGATCGTGACCTGGACTTCCCAGCTGCATCTCCATTCGCAGTCTGTCCTGACGCCGTGACCCCAGAACCATAGCATGATTTGTACCTTCTCCTCAAGGCTTAGTTCAAATGAGTCGCCCTTGTCAAATCGGTCGTGGACAATTTCCCAGAATCTTTCAGACCAATCGCGGATGTAATGTAGAATGAGAGCGTCAAGAAGTGCCTCGAACGGCTTCGCATTGCTTCTGGCGTCGATAAGGATACGGTATACTTGGTGAAAATGACCACGATTTGAGAAGGGGAATAGACGATGAGGTTGAAAGGACGAGTTCTGTACAAATCTTTCACCTTTATGGGATGCCGGCATTAGTGCAGGCGCCAGATCTGGCGACCGCTTGGGCCTGTCACGAGAGTCTTGCTCCCACTGCACAAGTTTTCCTGCAGCTATGCTGAAGATGACATGACTATCGCTCTGTGTCGGCTTAGGTGTATCGGCATACTTGTCAAGATGTAAGACCAGTCTCTCGAAGTAGCCAACATGAGTCACAAGTGCCTCATATACATCGACCCAGTCACGCTGTATCTTCGCCGTTGCGGTGTGCTCAAATTTTGTGTCCACTGGTTGACGACCGTCAGTGCCTAGGTCTCTCATGAAAGCTGCGAAGCACATCATAGCGTTATGGGCGTGGATCTCTCCGAAGTCGAAGTTGGCGTTGAAATCCTTGATTCGCGGGACAACAACGCTTACGCCGGCTTGAGCGTGCTGGCACCGCATTGTAGCATGGCTTTGTATAGCTATCATACAGAAGCCCAGGTCGTCACGAAGCTTATGCAGACTCTCCTGGTATTCACGGAGTCGCTTTTCTGCGAAGGACAGCTTTGTCCGGAACTTGATCTTGCTGTAGATCTTCGTTTCCCAATCTGGTATACTCAGAAGTCGGTCTACCTCCGTTTTGATTTGAGCTAGGAGCCTGTCGCATCTGGCTACGGTCCTGGAAAAGGGTAAGGTGAACGCAAGATTAGCGGCTAGGTCGGTGCGTGCTGTCATGGTGTCTTTGATCATCGAGAGTGACGCAGCGAGCAGCTGGATAGACTCTAGAGTTTCTTCCAAGGAGCAGCTTATGCTTTTGGTAGAATGGCAAACGACCGATAGCCTACTCGTGACCACGTTCGCCACCTCCACCACTGTCACTATTGTGGCCAGTATGGTAAAAGGATCTGCCATTGTAGTGGCAATTTATGCCAATATGAGGTGGTTGCAAAACATCCGGGACCAAGGAAGTGTTTTTAGCAGCTTAATCTTGAGAGCCTGTCCTGTATGCGACGGCAGTCATCGTAACGACAGGTCCCCGGCTTCCTGGCAAGCATGATCGAGAACAAAGCCAGGGATGATCGCTATATGTCTGGAGCGAATGGTCTAGTTTTTATGGTTCGATCCCAGCGTCGTGAAAGACGGCTGCCACGCCAGTCAAAGTTAGCTTGCGAAGTTGGACATACATGTTTGACGAATTGCCTTGCCGTGATTTCGACATATCTTGTGATACCAGAGGCCAGCTAACGTTCAGGTACAGAAGGATGCGTTCCGAGCCAGGCATGATGCTCTGTAATGTCTGGTCAACCACTGACAAGCTAGCTGGACACCTGCGTCGGTCATGCTGTACTTCAGCAAGCGTGTTTGAGCAAGTCTGATCAGAGATGAAGGCGTGTAGGGTCCTGCCACAGGACGGTGCCTGTAGTCAACCCTGTGTAACATCGCACAAGCGCAGCAAACGATCGTGCTTGGTCCTCGAACGAGGTTGACATTTGAGGGTGATGGCAGAGGACCGCAAGGTAGAGAAGGTAGACAGGAAACTTCAAGCGAGATATTGCAAGAACAAGCGAGGTACATGCATGTCGAGGAAGCAATGACCCCAGGGTAATCTTAGCAGCTGTTTCAGCTTGTGGTCCAAGAGCTCACCGGAATGCGTTTGGATACTTGTGCGCAACCGAACCTCGATATGCGGGCCGGCGTTCCGGTGAAAATTACAGCCAAAAGTGCTCGAGTGCCGCCTGGCATGTTGCTCTCACGGGGTGTGGCGGACCCTGGAACGACAAGGCAGGCACGCATTTCGAGAGGTCGGTATTTCCATGTTCGATGAGCCTCTACCTTGGGTCATAGATCTGTGAGGTGTGCAGGCGGCTACGAGGTGGAGATTCGACACGAAATGAAACGAATGTGGTCATATTTTCTCCTTTCCCCTTGCAGGAACGCAAATGAGTGACTCTGCCTTCTCTTCTATGCCATGGAGGCATGTGACTTACGCAGCTGTTCACCCCACCTTGCCGCCTCAGCTTTAAGTAATTGCATCATGGCGCACCGAAGTCAACCAGAATTGTGCTTCTGGATGCTAATGGCGGTCGCCTAATGTTCGCAGGTTGTCGAAGTAGAAGTGGCATCATATCCTTTGTGTCCCCAGATCTACCCGTGTCCGCTCAACCTCCTTGTCAGCTCCCTCCATTCCTTGCCATATCTGTACACGGCCACCATTGCCCTGCTCTTGTCCTTCGACGGCAGACTCGGTGTCCGCCAGTGACTTTGGTCATTCTTCGCTTCTGTGTTTGCAGAATGTGCTGTGCAGCACGTATCTGCCGCTGCTGGCATCGTTCGTGCTGCGAGATGATGCTATGCGTAAGCATATTTCTGGTCGATGCTTCGATGACTTTGTGTCCTTGCTGGTGGGTGTTCTCTTGATGAGTCTGGCCGTGCAGGTCAATGATCAATGTTGTTGAAATTTCGCGTTCAGAAAGGTGCTCGACTATCAGTCGAGACACTTTGCTGTTCGCTCTGCAGGTCGTTCACTCATCGATCAAATTCTCCACCAACCTGGCTAGCGAAGGCTGTTGACACGCTCTGTGCATCTTCATCTTTCGCCTTAGCAGGTCCCCTTGCATAGCCAGGTTTGTCACTTGGCACACCTTCCACGTATCTTTTGAGTCTGTCTGACTGGTTGTAGCTGGCAGTCTTGGTGCGGTCAGAGATAGACAAATTCTCCAGCCCTACACCTCCAACGCTCGACCCGGTAATATCACTCTCGGTGGCCACAGTAGATTCACCAGCTATACTAGCCGCGTTGGCGATCTTGCCTTTGCTAACGCCGTTTTGGTGGCCTCGTCTACCTGGTTGATTTTGCAAACCAGGCCAGTTGTCAGGAGTGAAGCCCTGGAACATGGGTGGATAGCCTGGTGGAACGCCGACGCCGCCCACGGCAGAAGAGTGAATGCTCGAGACATCATCTGGAATGTAGCCAACCACTGACCCTTCTTGCGGCACTGTACCTCGCTGATTGTGGGCATGACCATTCCGGCCATTCATCATGCCACTCGCCATATGAGAGGCGTGATTGTATGCCATCTGGTATCGCTGTGGACCTCGGTAGGTCTGCTTTGGTCGGCTGAATTGGTGCAAGCTTATCTGTAGGTTTGAGAGAGGACCTTCGACAAGACAGTTTCTCTCCTTGAAATGCAAGAGCAGGTAGTGCCACAAGGGGTGCTTCGACAGGACTTTTGGGTTACCAAGGATGACGAGGCCATATTTGGCTCGAGTTAGAGCCACGTTCAGTCGTCTAGGGTCAGATAAAAAGCCAATCCCTTGGTGATCGTTTGATCGAACGCAGGTCAGAATGATGTAGTCCTTCTCCCGACCTTGGAAGGCATCGACCGAGGCAACTTCAATCTCCTTGTATTGCTCTTTCTTGAATGTACCAGACGCTTGCATGGAGCTGACAACGTAACTACGTTGACCTTCATATGGCGTGATGATACCGATGTCCTCTGGCTTGACACCAGCTTTGAAGAATCGCGTGACGAGCTTCTCGACATTTGCCGCTTCTGTTCGATTGAGGTAGGAAGTGCCAGATGCTGAGATTTCTTCGTTGCCAAGATTTGCCCAAAACATCATTGGTGCGTCCACGACCGGCCATGGAAAATCGACATCTCTTCGCAGTCGCTGTTGCATGGTCACACCGTTTTGGAGAGATCCTTCGTAGAACATATTCGAGGGGAATTCTGACAGGCAAGGATGCATTCGATATTGCACGTTCAAGCGAATAGGCGCACAGCCGAGAATTACCAAACGCTCGAACAAGGACTGGTTGAGACCAGCCTTTGCAGCTTTCTTGTTCATGATGACAGGGCCGAGCTGTTGATGATCACCAACAAGCACGACCTGCTTACAACCTAGGACAAGCGGGATCATGCACTCGGGCTCGGCGGACTGAGTCGACTCATCGATGAGCACAGTTCTGAACTTGAATTTGGCTAGCCGCGGGTCACCAGCACCGACACAAGTGCAGCAAATGACATCGGCGTTGGTCAGGATCTCTCGCTCGGCGGCTCGCGTCAAGGTCTTGAACTTCTTCTCGTCCTGGCTGGAGAGTTCGCCGAGTTCAGACTTGAGTTGGTAAAGCTTGGTTAGCTCAACGTTGCTGTCGTTCATTCTGACCTGCTCGTGCAAGGACAGGAAGCCAACGGGAGACTCGACATCTTCTCTTGATTTGGCTGTGACCCTGACCGTCTTCAGACCTGTTCGATGGATGCGTTCACACAGCTGGTCGACGGCGACATTGGAAGGAGCGCAAACCAGGACCTGACCACCATTGATCTTGGACAAATGGTAGATGATGGTAGCTGATGTGACCGTCTTTCCTGTACCAGGAGGACCCTGAATCAAGCTGAGCGGCTTCTGCAGGACGGATTTGACGGCATTGATCTGAGAACCGTTCAGTTCTGGCAATCCTGGTACACTGAATTTCTTGGGCAGTTGGGTCTTCATGGGCGCAGCAGCGACTTCATGTCCCAATAGTCTGTGGAAAATGTAGCCAGAAACACTCATCTCGTCGATGGCAAAAGTCTTCATGGCGAGCTGCATTCGGTCGAAAGAGGTAGCCTTCCAGACGTAATCTGCGGTGAAATTGTGAGTGCACTCGGTCGGCACGGACTTGTGGTCGCCTTTGGCTCTCAACTCGATAGTAACCTCGTCAGACTGGTTGTTCGGGATCTTGACGACATAGCCAACGCCTTCCCAATTGGAGCGCAGCTCGCCAGTATACTTCAGTCGCATCTCATCGCCGACAGCTAGCTTGACATCGCCCAATTCCAGCTTGGGCAGGACGAAACTGGCCAGATGCTTGTTGTTGAGACCAAGATCCCATCTCACGATCAGACCATCCTGTGATTGCGACTCTTTCAGCTTCTTATCATAGTCTGCCTCAATCTTCACGAGCGGACCAAAGACATTCTGGTACTGGTATGCATCGTCGTAGCGCAACAGGACAGGGGCAGGCTCGTCATCGATGTTAGCGGCTTTCTCAAGGTCTGTGACTGTCGCTGCAGCATTCTCTTTCCACAATTCTTCCAGCTTTGCAATCATTTGCGGACTCAAGTGTCGTGCGCGTAACTGTTCCTGGTCTGTTGGCTGGGCGACAAGCCAGGAGAGGAAGGAGCGGTCTTCGATGAGAGGCTGCCATCTGGAAGTGTCCCAGTTCATGTCTTTTGAGGAGGGCATTGCGGCGCATGGCTGTCTGCATAGCAGAACGACGACTGTATCTGATTTGGCTGGGATGAAGCCGAGCAAGAAGACGTTCTTGGTGCCGCAGTTATAACATTCGAGAACGGTGTCTCCCAGAGAGCTGCTTGGGTGTAGTTGGACTTCCTTGTGTCGGGCTCGTACGAGATGGTTCACAATATGAGAGGAGGAGGTGTTGCCTCGAGCACTACAAAACCACTTGCTACACGACAGACATCGGACGACGGAGGCGGGGTTATGTATGCCGCAGTATCTGCAGCGGATATTAGCATGGATCGGTGCCTGCTCTATTCAGACTCACGCGCAAGCATGTGGTGGCAGCTCCTTCTCAGCTTCTTCCTGCTTCGCAGCCTGTTCCTGTTGCTGTTCCTGCGCAGCGCTTGTCAGACTTTCCAGGTCATCTTCGCCATCTGCCGACTCGTAATCATGCTGCCTCCGTCGCGGACCCTTGGCGAGACTGAGTATGCTCTCGTCTGGGTCGAGAGTCGAAACATCATCCGTGGCATTGATAGCGGAGGCTGAGTTGGACACCATGTGGTTTCCCATGTTGTTGAAAGCCTCCATAATGACAGGTCTGCAGAAAAGAGGCGGAATGCTTAGAGATCTTCCCGTGTACTCAGCGAAGTGACTTGGAAGGCGAAAAGCGCCCTCTGGTCACGTAAGTCGTAAGGCGCTCACTGCCAGCCCTGATCCCAGCAGACGCCTTCCAAAGCAATTCAAAGATCACAAGGTCTGGTGTAGAGAGGCTACAAGTGCTTGTGCAGGGTGAGCGGGAGGAGAGGGGAGGAGGTCAAGCGTGTAGAGGAGTTCGTAGTTCGTATCAAAAAGTACCTTCAAGTTGCAAGTAGCAATTGCGGCAAGAACGACCCACTTCTGTGCTGCAGGGTGCGGCAGGCCCGACAAACATTTGCGCTGTTTGCCCTCTGGTCTGCTAGCTGTTTGCTCCATTTGTTACAATTTTCTTGAAGACACCCACCATTGCGCTTACATTCTTTGATTGTCTACTCGAGCTTTGCAAACGTCGAGATGATCCGCAGACAAGCCCGCGAACGTCGCGACTACCTCTACCGCCGTGCTCTGCAACTACGCGATGCCAGCATCGCCGAAAAACGAGCCCTGCTCAAGAAGTCGTTAGCCACAGGGAAGCAACTCGACCCGTCAGTTGCAAACGACAAATCACTGCGGAAAGACTACAAGTACGACGAGTCGCTCGATGCAGAAACAGCTGAAGCCCAAGCCTCACTCGACGATGAGTACAGCATGCTCAGCGGTCTGTCAGACCCCAGGCCGCTAGTGACCACATCTCGAAGCCCAAGTACACGGCTTGCCACGTTTAGCAAGGAGATACGCCTGACCCTACCAACGGCAATAAGGCTAAACAGAGGCAACACTATCCTACCGAACCTTCTCTCAAGTGCGAAAGCCGCGGCCCTGACAGACATCATCCTCCTCCACGAACACCGAGGCACCCCCACCGCAATGACCATAAGCCATCTACCCCACGGCCCGACCGCAAAATTCAGTCTTCACAACGTCGTTCTTCGCGCAGATATTCCCAATGCCAGCCGTGGCACTGTCTCCGAGTCATATCCCCATCTGGTGTTCGAAGGCTTCACCACCCGACTGGGGAAACGGGTGGTACAAGTTCTGAAACACCTCTTTCCGCCGCGCGATGGTCCGCATAGGGTCGGCAATCGGGTTGTGACCTTCAGGAATATCGAAGATTCGATTGAAGTACGACATCATGTCTTTGTACAAACAGGCTATCGAGATATTGAGCTTGCTGAGGTTGGGCCAAGAATGACAATGCGCTGCTTTGAGATCAAGGGTGGCACGCTGGAGAAGGATGCCGGCGGAGAGGTGGAGTGGGCTCTCACTCAGTTCACGAGGACAGGAAGAAAGAAGGATTACTTGTGAAGAGATGGGTACCTTTCAGAATCGATGCATTCCAAGGCGTAAAGGAAGGAATCGGTGTGATGTTTATGATACCCACGATGTTAATGAGATGTGATTTGACTGTCCTAAGCTCATTTGAAGATATTTGTGGTTTTACGTTTCAGCAAATACGGCCTCCATTTGACTTCACATTGTGTCCGAGCAGCGTTTTGCTAATACCACGAACTGATCTTCCCACGATTCCATGAAACCTGCCAATGACAGCTATCTATCTGTCAGGCTTCGATCGGCAAGGACTGCAGACGCAATCACCAGCCGTGTCCTCAGCTGCTCCTTCGAACATAAACGATCTCTACCTTCACTTCGAATTCGCGGATCAAGAGTAAGACCCTCTCGTCGTTAAGGGGTAGAACCACCGATTGATTTCTACTCTCAGGCACCAAACCATTACTCCCAATCTTTGGCTCGCCACTCAGTGCTGTTGTTGTGCACGTCACTTACGAGTGTAGACACTAGAACAACCCACTCGTAGTCCGTCTCACCGATCTAATTTCTTCATCGTACATGGCGGCGAAGCGAATCACCCATTCATCAAACGTCCACAGATCAGCCACACTTACCTTACCTTACCACACAACCGTCGACCGGTGCACCACCATGATCTCCCTCTTCATCCTCGCACTCCTCACGTTCTGCCTCATCGCATTACCGTTCCTTTTCCTTCTCGGTCTACTCTTCCTCTCAATCCTCCCAACACTGCTCAGCTCCGCGTGCTGGATCTTCATCGTCTGGGTTAGCCTGAAGTGGTTCGTCTTGCAGCCCAGCATCTAATGGCTGCTGGTATGTGGTTTCGCGAGAGCCGATGGAGACAGTATGATGTCCTTGGTTCATGGCACACCTACCTTCTTTGCCTCGTCGGCAAACTGCTTGGTGGACTATGGTAGACCCGTGCTGAATGCATCGGTCCATGACCGAGAGATTCTGCACTACTGGCATGAGCTGCTTCGCAAATGTTGATGTATGCGGCCGTTGGCCCACACCACCACACGCCAGATCCCGAACACCGAAGGACAAGAAATGCTGCTCCTGAAAGCTCCTGCAAGTCTGCCTATGTTGACGAGCTCAGGGCTTCCACATTGTGGTACATACGTCCCATGGGCCAGCCATGTAGGAGGAGGCGCACGACCAATCCCGACACGGCTTCGGTGCAATTAGCGGAGAGGGGGAAAGGCCACCAATTTATGATAGTATCACTGAGCAATCTGCAGCGCTGAAGAAAAGGGGAAGGTCAATTGATCAGTTTATGCTGCTTCCGCTGCTTGAATCCGTTGCATGTCAGGAAGCGCGTGACCACGATACGTACGCTCCTGTATATTGTCAGCTAGTACGGGCATTCGTATCCTGCTCGTTACAGGTCTCGCACCTAAGATGCTCGTCCCAGTCGACCTGATTGTCCCTAATTAGACCCGGGGCTCGACTAACCCCACAAAGCCGATAATTGCCGCAACCACAGCGATCATACAAGCCGTTATGCTAAACCCACCTTGCACATCTTTCTGGATTACTGCCCATAGAATGCCAAACAAGAGGGCCGCCACAGTCATGATAAGTAACAGGTTTCCGGATCCGTGTGACATTCCAGCCTTCCTCAAAGACGAGACCCCACCCAGTTGAAGTCGCTTGGCCGGAGACTGCCTTCAACTCACCTTTGAATCGTTTGGGGAGTTGATTCAATACCCACACTTCTGCCTCGTTGATGCATTTCGGGCTCTGGAAGCAGTGTGTGAGATAGCCGGTGCTGATGGGCGGTATGACTTCGAACTCAACGGGAGTGCACCAATACTCGGCCTGCGTCGTTGGATTATGCCAGGGGTACTGCACCAGCTTGGCTCGTGGTGGGAAGCATTTGCATTTTCGGGGCGTGTTCTGACACATCGTTGTGTGCGGGTAGATGTTCACGTAGTCTGCAAGGGTCACTCCGAACTTGGCGAAGGAAACGCCGACGACCGTTTTGAGTGCCAAGGTCGAAGCGAGTACGTTCCTGCTTGACCGGTACAGCTTCTGCAGGTGTTGAAAAAGCTGACGGTCCGTGTGAATGTTGTGTTCTGCGTTGCTCATTTCAGGAGAGAAGATCAACTGTTGATGGCGTAACTTCAGGCCACACAAAGTGTCGGGGAGACATAGAAGCAGGTAGCTCACTATGCTCTGGGGAGGGGATCGTACTTTGGTGGACCGAGCGGAAGCGCTCAGCAGGGGAGGCTGGTCATCTACGCTGATTTGAGTCTGGGTGTTACTGTAGTCGATCGTGTGTGGTTGACTTGGCTCTGGCACGGAAGGGTCGACTATTGGCTTGTCTTGGTTGCTCTCAACGCTGCTTCCACCCGACTGATCTTCGGCCCCTGACGAGCCAGTTTGAATTCCAATGCGCCGAAGGTCAAGCCTTCCATCAGGCTGTTGTGATTGTGAACTGGGAAAACTCCACCAGTCGAACCGGAAATTCTTGTGCCTGGATGCACGCGATTCGCGTAGCGTTCGTTGCAGATGCCTCCAGGCACGACTTCTGAAAATCACATTCCACACGCGCACTCCCACGTCACGCACGAAGACTCATTCTGCGCCATTGATCCGTCAATAGATGACTTTTCTAGCAGATGGGCATTGCTCGGCCCCATGGTGAGACGCCCCACAACTCTTAGCTGACGTGTGGGTACACGAGGCATCAACGCCCAATTTGTCTGGTAAATCCAGGACCACGAAGCCTTGGCGTTGGAAAGGAAATTGTGCTCTTGCAAATGCAAGGCCCTAAATTGCTGCGGGAGGAAGACTGAGCTGGTTGTCTTGGGGACAGAGCGGAACAGGATTGCTATCAAGAATCCTGTCTGTAGTATTAATAGTATTTCCATAGAATCTTCCATAGATATTTGCCAGTGCGTCGGGCTGCTTGGTCTGTCCATCAATGACTGCCAGCTTGCCTGCAACAGTGCAAGCACGGCTGAAACACTTCCCACGACAATGGAGGCCGACACAATGCCTGGAGTGTGATATGTGACGGTTGCGCGTCGTCTGGCCATCTCAGCAACGCGCGCAGCAGCATAATGAGTAGTGTACTCACCTCGGATCAGTAAGGATGATTGTGACAGCAAAGAGTAAAGTGTTAGCTACTCGTGCACCAGCGATCACATAATAAGCCGTATGATAAACCATGAACACTTTCCACCGATGAGAAAGGGTGGACGCAAATATACCAACCAGTTAGGCGTAGAACAATACGACGACGATATCACGCCGGCGAAAAGACGTGTAGGGATATGTAGACAGCGAGATATGGAGGGCTGCAGCGAGATATGTGGAGGATCCGACGAGTCCGAAGACCCACCTCTTCCACTTCGACGGCGCCCGCGCAAGGGCAAGAGGTGGTTCGATATTGGATGTGATACCCTCAATCCAACCTTGAGATAACGTGCAGAAGAAGAGGAGGACGATTGTGACAATGTGCCCTTTTCCTTGATCCCGCAACCTCCGTTCCCGGCCTCTCGACCAGATGAAGAGCTCGTCGCTTTCTTGTTTGCCGCCAGACTGTGCTAGGGCAGCGGTTCCTCTTTGCACATCGTATATTGACTTGCGAAGAAGGGTTTCATCAGTCCTGCATATTGTAGTCATGTTCACTTCGCAGGCACCCCAGTTCCAGTCTCGACTAGATTTAGGTCGTAGTCGACTTACGACGTGCTTTCATTGTGATCGTTATCAGACTCAAGCGACCGTCCTTCACCGGCGATGTTGTCAACGGCCATGACGGACACCCTGGGTTCGACGGATAAAGAGATACAAACAATTTTCGCAGCTGATCCTCTTCTAGTCACTGTTGTGCGTGTTGTTCTCTCCTACCTCGATCTGCTAGAATGACCTTGAAAGGCCAACGATGGATCTGACAATGAGAACGACTTGAGAACATAAAGTAGTATTTTATCGTCCAGCCCACAGGCACAGCCTAGCCAGCAACATCGTGCATCCTTGACGCAGCTTTCGATGACCTTGCGCTAGCAACCAGGCACTGCGAATTTGCTGCCCAATACGAGATGCAAATGCGCACAAGGATGGACGACTAGCTGACTGTCCGTGGGTGCATGGTTACCTGGTTGCCTTGCTGCTCTTCCACTTCGCAAGCCCGAGAGAGACATCAGGCTACCATACGTCGATTGGACATTGTAAGCAATTTTTCTGAACTATGATGAAGGACAGACGGGCGAACAAGTGGAAGGCAGAATCAGAGCTGGGTTGGCACAGAGCAGTTCGCCTTGGCGTTTTCGACAGGCGCGGAAAGCTCGTAGAGTCCTCGCAACTGCCGCCGTACGATGAATTCCAACCATATCTAGACAACCAATAAATGTGTGGAAGCTTGTCGCACTCAGCCTGACTTTCTGTAAAAGACTCCTCGTGTGCCGATCGCAAGATTCGCGCACGTATCATGGTGTTTTGAACAATTCCAGAGCCAAACGGCCCGGACCGTTCGTGATTGCTGGCTGGCTGTTCCCCATCCTACCAAGCCTAAAGCCGCGCTGCCTTAGGGGAAAACAGGCGCGAAATACCAAAATCCCGAGACCTGGCACATTGTTCTGCCATATTCGAACATCTTGCTTCGACGACTTTAGCGGCTGTACCTCTTCCTATCTTGTTGGGCAGTGCGTTGATGTCTACAGAGAGCAAGCGGATGAGCCCGTTGAGATGCTCCCCCAGCAGACACGCCACTTCATGTCATGTACAAAAAGACTCGTTCGAGGCCATAGACCAACTACCTTGACTTTACATAGCAGGACAGTCTCAAAGTGTAACAGTCCTCTCCTTCAGAATCTCCGCTGCAATCCTCCTCGCATTGCCATCCCCCACAAACTTTTGCCAGGTATTCGTCAAGACGAGATACTCAATACTCCTCTCCGCCTCATCGAACACATCTTTGCCGAATCCCTCCCTGATCACGCCCTTTGCGCCTCCTAGTGGTCGTACACAAGGGTGTGTTGCGAACACTGCTGTGGGCTTTTCTTCTAAGGGGGTGGTTGTCGGCGTTGCTTTCGCCGTCGCTTGTATTTGAACTCCCCACACACTCGGTAGCAGCGGAGAGCCGCGAAACGAGTCACTGCTGCCGCCTGGGCTACCCTTGGGCTTCAACTCGATGTGTCCGAAAGGCGCAACATCGGACCTCCCGGAAGCCGATCCGAACAACGTCTGTTCATCCTCCAAATCACTGCTAGAACGGCTATCGGTCACAGCTGCAGCTGACGCGAAAACATCGTCGAGGTTGCGCCGGACCTTATCCTCAATGTTGATTGGGAACTCAGCGGTGCGATCGTCGACCAAGGAACTGTAGATGTCGACGGCCGAATTGAAGAGGTTCTCGAACGCGGATGGCGATATTTCCAGGTCGACCTTGGGTGCGGTTACCCAAGCTGACCGCCATTGTCGCACTCGCATGAGGAAGAGGATGTTTTCCGCTGTGAAGTCCCTCGTGGCTGCGAAATGAAGGAGTGGTCCAGGGTTGACTGATAGAGCTTTCCGCAGGGATGCCATCGTATTGATTCTGGTGTCTGGATCAGGAGCAGCACCAGTCACGGGCCGTACTACCGACACTGAGGTCTTTGGCGTCAACTTCCCCAGCGAGCTTTGGTACGATTGATCTGAATCTTGGCTCTGTTCATCCCACGCTCGTAACAAGGACATCGTATCTCGAAGTTGTCGCTTCGATTGCCAGTGCTCAAAGACTGGAAAGAAGATGGTGACAAATTGAATCACCACGATTCCAGGAGCGAGCCACATCGGAGGCACAAACCACCTGTTGATCCGCTTGAATTCTGGTACGTATAGCGAGGCTAGCCAGATAGGAGCTCCAGGTAACCCTGAGATAACGCTGATGATGATCTGAGCTCTCCAGAAGTGGATGTCGTGGATATTGCGGGTCTTAAAGAGAGTATATGGACCGTAGAACCAGGAGAGAAACAGCTGCCAGAACGCTGACGGGATCCATGGTAGAGACTTGCGGCACAGGCCTTGACCTTTTGCGTGGCTGATGTTACCGTAACTAGACCAGTCTCCTTGAAGTGTTGGTGTGGTTGCGTACAGGACAGTAGTGATGATCAGCTGGAGGATGTTAGCCCGACATCTTCAAGCCAAAAGAGGATACTAACCTGTACAATCATGCCCAGGCCGATGAAGCAATAGGACTGCCTCAGGCTGGAAAGAGACCGCCATCGATGCAGGAGACTCTTTCCTTCTTTCTCGTGCAATGAGCTTCCAGGCGAGACCAACTTCTGCTGTTGCTCCCAGACACTTCGTAGTTGGACCAAATATGCTTGATACAAAGCGATCCCAATTGGCAAGTATATGCTCATGATCCAGTATTCGGCCGAGCACAGGAAATGGCCGTTGGTCGTGTAGGCAAGACATATTTTGACAAGATAAATGTGGAGGAAGACCGTCGATGAGATGGCGAGAGGCAGGTTTCTGATCCTGATGAATCCCAGGTTGCGATTGAGAATCAACCACACGACACCGAGAAGCAAGAGGAGCGTCCATGAAACCGTCAAAAATGCATATATTTTGGCCAAGTCATCCCAGTTGACCGTTGAACCCCAATCGCGGCCTTTGGGCTCGAAAAACATCTTGCAAGATGATCAGCGGGATCAGCAAGAGCAACAGTCAGTCGAAGGTTGAAAAAGTCGGTGCGCTCGGATGCGAAACGTGGCTAAGAATGCATGCTATATGTAATGTAGTACCGGTCGTACTGCTCGCGTGATTGCAACGTTGGTGGCGTCTCGATCCATGCAAAAGGGACATGCATATGCATGCGAACCACATACCATGTACAATCGCGTTCTGACAGCCACCATGATTGACCATTGCTAGGGCTTCTGTCACTTCTACGATTGCCCTTCGTAGGATAAAATCAAGGCAGGAACGCGTTGCGCACGGACCACATGGTAGGGTCAAGGTGAGAGAGATCCTAGCAGTAGGGAAGTTCTATCTGCATGACACCAGCCCAGAGCAAGCGAGACGTTCGTAGAAGTGGGGAGCCCCTCGGTTCTAGGTTCGGTAGCGGAGACCGATCTCGTTTATCGGTGTCGTACCGTCAATCATCGTCGAATGAATGCAAGCCCGGCACGTGGCGCGGGCCCACAAGCTTGCACCCATGCCAATCTCCGGAAGCCACTGGCAATGTGGTTCAAAAATGCTGGGTAGATTTAGTAAAGCGCCTCACGTCAAGTGGGGCCCCGACCATGACTAGCGAATCATCAATCGTTGCTCCTGCGTCAACCACGCTAAGCGAGCTAAGAAGCCAGGTGTACCTGGCGCGATGACCATTTACTTGACGCCAACACTCGCAATACCTGCGTTCGGAACGACCTCCGGCTCTTGCGTTTCGAAACACATCATTTACTGAGAACTCCTTGTCTCTCCATCATTGCCATTCCCTTGATCCTCGTCCGCGCTCAAACAAGCAACCGCCATCCTCATCTGCTCCAACACCTTCTGGACCAGGATACCGTTTGCCTGCTCTTTCGTCTCATTGTGCCATGCTAGCTCTTTCTCGTTCGTTGGTATCACTTTGGCTCGGATTGCGTCCTTGTTGAGTTCGATATGTGCTTTCAAATCAGCGGTAAGTGCTCTCTTGTTTTCGTCGAAGCCTGACAGGCATTGTATGGTGGAGGGGTCAACAGCTGCACTAGCTCCCGCGATGCGGTATTCGTCTAGCATGTACGACAGCAGGCTCATCGTCGCTACCTCCTTGGCTTGCGTCAGAGTAATGAATTGTCCATCTCGTGGTCTGAAATCTGTGCTTGCACGAATGAGCTGATTCGAAAATGCATTCATGAATACGCTGATCTCTGCGGCCACGGGCGCGCGTACTGAGTTGAGGAGATTGAGCGAAAGAGGTAAGATACCCTCGGCCCAGATCATGTAGAAGACCTGACAATGAGGTCGCTGATCGAGATCGGTCACGCCATCGGCTACTTCCTGAAGTACCTGTGTGACACGCGCTGTGAGAACCTGGTTCAGAAGACCCTCTACCGCCAGCTCTTCTGCCACGGCCGGAAGTGTGGATAGCGCAACGAGCAGCCGCGCCGCATAGACTGCGTGGACCGGGTCGTTGTCCGTTTCTTCATTAGCTAGAAGGTGAGACCACATGTATAGTTTTCTAGCTGACTCGGTAGCGCTCATAGCAATCAACCGCTCTGAAAGTTGTGAGGCAAAATCTGGAAGTCGTGCCATGCGCAGGATTACTTCGAGAAAGCTGAGAATAAGCCCGATGTCTTTGATGCCAATGTCAACCTTTTCGAGTTGCGCCTGCTGTTGCATCTCGGCTTGCTTCTGCTCTTGTAGTGTCGACACGATGGATGACAAGCCTTGAGCGACCACAACTGTTGCAATTTCAATGACCTCTGGTATAATGCTGTTGGTGTGCTTAAGTAGGTCGGCAGCGTTTGGTGTGTGCGAAGCTAGCGGCTTCCAACCTGAGCCAAGGTGAAATTGCAATGCTAACAGCACAATCATCAAACTTGTTCGCCAATACGTGATGTCGTCCTTGGCGATTGCCTGATCGTAGTTCATATTTCTGAACAGTGCACTTTCCCAAGCGGGCTTAAGTAACTGTCTATAATCAGAACCATGGCACTTTTTTTCGACGAGGCGCTGCATCAGCGCTAATGCCATGTTAGCTCGAGACTGCAGCAGATGGTCAAACAGTTGTTCAGGCGGGTATTTTTGAGTGTTAGCCTGGAGACACCGCTGTGAGATATGTGCCATAGTGATCTGGATGCCATGGTCCTGCACAAAGAAGGCTGCATGCTCAATGCACAAACTCTGAAAGCTATGAAGCAGGACAAGCTCTGATTCGACGTTTCGCAGATTGTCGTTGGCACGTTCAACTTCCGATCTATATGACTGATCAGTACTCTGTAGCCGTCGGCTTTCTGCTCTCCATGCTGAGTTGTTATTGAAAACAACATCCGCAGTCTCAATGGCATAATAATCACTGTCCCGGGACTTGTTCAAGTGATTATTCTTGAAATCATCCAGGTCTAGGCCGAATTTCGAAGCAAAATTCTTTGCAAGATTTGCATGCAGGGAAGTGTTGTAAGTTGCAACATCTACCGCATTGGTCGTCAACCAGTTCAGAAGAGGGATGAAGACCTTCATCAACTTCAAATCTCGAACAGACTTGGCATACTGCAGGTGCACCGACGCCAAATCCGTGATCAGAGCTGAGATCATCCATCGCTCAGCGTTACCTGTACTTTGTTGTCCATCAGAACTTTTGGTTACGTAGTGGATTAGTGATGTGAATATCTCTTGTCGCGACCGCATCATAGTCAATGTCCAAGACCAGTTCTGCTGTGCAGTCACCATGAACTTGAGCACTGAGCGAACCACATCAAGTTCGCCGATCTTTTTTGATGATTCAATTCTTGACAGTAGGTCGATGGCTCTATCAGTGAATAGCTTGCCTCTATAGGCGCTCCGATCCCTCTCCGAAGCATTGCCTTGCTTGTCGGGTATGGATCCGGTAAGAATCACGATGGAGAGCCATTGCTGGTCTTTGCTGATGAGCAAATTGAGGATAATCCATGCATTGACCGCCGTACTCGTATCGGCAGATGACGCTGCCATACCAAGGACGTCAAGGAAGTCAATGCTCGATGCCGAGCCGAGATGACCCAGTAAGGAGACTGGCTTTTGCAATACTACCACATTGAGAAGTGATCGAAGGAGCTCATAAGCCGTATTTTGACCTGCGTGATGCCCTGTACAAAGGTTTCGGACGAGTACAGGTGAAAGGTCAAGGAGCGTTGGTTCGAGACCAGATTCAGGCATTCCTTCAGCGCTTGCGACATCGACAATGACATTGGAGAGGTGTGTCAGCGATGTTCGACAAGCATCGCGCTCTGTGGCGGCAGAATATGAAGGGACAAGACTGACGGAATCGAGGAGATGTGCCATGATTGGTCCAGATTTTGCATCGCCAGGACTTGCGGGTCTGAACCGGTGTAAGATGAGATCGGCCGCAGGGCCAAAACATGCAGTCAGCTTAGAGAGTGGAGAGCCTATGCCATATCTATACCGGAGAACCTGTGCGAAGCTATTACTTAAGCTCGCGACGATGCGAGGCTCCTGACCAGAGGACAGTGTCTTCCACTGACCTATCGATTCGAATACCTCGAGTGTGCTCTGGGTCAAGCCTCGGAGCACACCTTCGTAGATTCTCTCGCTGTTATTCAGGAGGCTGGTACTGTACTTCGACCTCCATTGCCTTGTGTCGCTTGAGCTTGACAGTCGTCGCAAAGCAGAGACAAGCGTTTCTTGGTAAAGTTGGCATAAGACTTCCGTAACAGGAGCGTAGCCAGACAGTGATTCGACTCCGGATATGACGGAATAGAGCAGTCCGCTACCCCCATGAAAATCGATCATACTGGTCTTAGCTATGAGTTGCCAGAATTGTGCTGGCTTAACCTTGAGAATTGCTCGGGCGAAAGTGATGGTGGCACAAAGCACGTCGGTGTCGAAGGTGTTCGTCGGCCGCCGCCGATATGCTTGCAACTCTTGCTCAAGGACGTCAAATATTAGTCCAACGACATCGGACCTGAAATTGAGGCTCGCGCTGGCCTCTCGGATAATGGCATCCACTTCACTGCTTCTCTTGTTTGCTTCGTTGCTGGACGATATTGTGGTTGTCAGCAGGTTCGCGAGCAGCAGTATGATCTCGGTAGCCACGTCCGACGACGATTCGTGAGGTGAAATGACCTCGTAGAGCTTACCGTTGTAATGCCGCTCCAGCCAGTCACCGACCAGATGCAAGCCAGAGTAGTCAAACTGCCAACGGACAATGGGAGGGTTCTGTTCTGATATGACCTCGCCTTGTGTATCCGCAGGGATCACCAATGCTGTCTGGTTGATCTGACCTTGTGTCAACCGCCGGGTGGTCTCTGTTGGGAAGGCGAAGATGTTCTGATCGAGGGCAACCAGATTAAGATTCTCATCTTCGCGGATTGTATGATAGGACTCAAACGCGCCTGTGGCGTTGTGGGTGAAAGACCTGAGGTTCTGTAGGCGGTAAGTGATGTACTGAGTACCATTCTCGAAGATCTCGGCTTGTGCAAGCTGTCGGCACAACCGCAAGAAGGGAATTGCCTCGAAAGGGAATCGTGATGCAGCCACGTCTAGAATGTCTTGCAGGAGAGCGTCAGTGTTGAGAAAGGCAGTACAGGTGTTGAAGACTTCGTTGCGAGCAGTAGATGTTGGGCTGGCAGGCTCGAGTAGGGCAAATTGGGGTGTCAAGACGAGAGGGCCGTATGTTTCCGAACCTGGGAGGTAAGTTGTGGCTGTCACAATAACCTCCTGCAGTAGCTTTTGTCTCTCCAACCTAATCACAGGCAAGATATCTGAGCTTGAGAATGTGGCCATCTCGGCAAGCAGATCAGCAACATGCAGGGCTTCTATGGTATGCTTGAGAATGACACCGATAGGATCTGACAGAGGCGAGGCAGCGGAAACAGCGTCTACAATGTCTTCGAAGAGGCTGTGCTGGACAGGGGCCGGAATTGAAGCACGTCTACCTGTAGCAGTATCGTAGGTCTCCGTAGCTCTTTGCACGATTGGACTGTCCCTCCGGTCCCTGGCTTCACTTGCATCATTGCGTATCTTCTGCAGAAGTAAAGCCCATGCGTAGGCAGCAGGAGTAGCTTGCATGCACTCAGCGTCAATGGCATTGGACAGATTCTGGTGAACGTCTGAGACGAGATCAAGGTCTTGCATCCAGTGTCGTTGCGGGTCATTGTCGAGCTGGTGGATGGTGCTAGCAGGGTCGATGAATGTCAGAGTAGTGAGAGCAACGAGATGGTGGAGCTGGGCCAAGTGATCGGGAGTCAACAGCGGGCTCGGCTCAAGGGTACTCAGATAGACCAGGTCGCCCATGACCTGAAACCATTGTCTGAGAGGTTCGGGCGGAGCAGTGGGCATAGCGCGGACTTGGGCCATCACGACCTGCATCAAGATTTGAGCGTAAAACAGGTGACCGATCTGCCAGATGTAGTTGGAGTCTTCGTCTATGACATCCCATTGCGGACCTTGGCCATACTCATCAAGCTGTTTGATCAGTAGTTCCATGCACCGGTCTATGCTGGATACGATGTTCGGGAAGGGCGAAGCAGAGTCTGGCGTGGTAGCCAAGCTGAAAAGTTGGGCCAGACTGGTATCTTGTAGAGCCAACCATGTCCTGGACAGGCCAATGCATTCTTGGAAGTGGATGAATATCTGCCTCCTCCTTCTTGCTGAGTCGGTCTTAAACTCATCTTCGTCCCTCAAGGTGAAGGTAGTTGCTTCGAAATCAGCGTCAAAGGCAAGTTGCGAGGCATAGACATCTCGCAGACTAGCCACCTCAGCCTCTGAGTAGCCAGCTTGTAGGTGCAATAGAGGACGATTCTGCCACTCCAACAGTACCACTCTCAGCGCCTGGACCTGGTCCAGCTTCAGCTCAGTGCTCAGAAACGATGCATCGCCTTTGATCTGAGAGATGTCATAGTGCTGGTCGGAGGAAGGAGGAACGTTGATTGCTGCAGTGACAGCCTCGAGTTGCTTCTGACTGGCTGGATTCGCTGGCTCGAACGATGGACTGGCTCGGTGTATCTGGCTTCGCACTCGTTCGTTGCTGAAGACATGCCTCCAGTGCGCTTGGTCTTTGTCATTCAATGGTGAGCCATCCCAGTCATGAACAGGCACATCGTGCCATGACCTGCTACCAGTTAGTACTTCTGCCCACGCGCAACAGCATTTCCAGACTCACAAGATATGCTCTTCTCCCGCGAACAGCTTGGGCAGATCTGGCAGATACAGGCTGCCATTGGGCGCCATTGCGCATCGAGAAAGAGCCCGGAGCAATCAGTAGGAGCGACAATATACAGCTAGCAACTGTCTACCCTCATATCAACACGGAAAGTCCAGAGAGACGCGCTTTCCGCAGACAAACGCGTCAAACATGATCGGCAAGAAAACGACGCTAGTGATAAAGTTGACCGGTCGGAGGCGGCGGTCGGTGAGTCCCTGAAGCGACTGGGGAGCCCGCCGAGGCCTTGGGGAGGGTGTTCCTGCAGAAAGTGACTCCAACCACGAACATGCAAGCACTCTGGCCACTATACCACATTCCAGCAACATGCCTGCGCCAGAGCTGATCGACCATTCACGTTTTGACACGCCTCCTGCTGCCAAACTCGACACTGCCACGAACCTCGTCCTCATAGACAACTATGACTCCTTCACCTGGAACGTCTACCAGTATTTGATCCTGGAAGGTGCTACAGTGACAGTCTACCGCAACGATAAGATCACACTGGAAGAACTCATTTCAAAGAAGCCTACCCAGCTGGTTGTCTCTCCTGGACCCGGCCACCCAGACACCGACTCTGGCGTCAGCAAAGATGCAATCAATCACTTCGCTGGCAAAATCCCCGTCTTCGGCGTATGCATGGGCCAGCAGTGCATCATCTCAGCCTTTGGAGGGAAGGTCGATGTTACCGGCGAAATTCTACATGGAAAGACCTCGCCCTTGAGACATGACAGCAAAGGAGTCTATGCTTCCATCCCACAGGATGTACCAGTCACAAGATATCATTCTCTCGCCGGCACACACCCTACACTGCCTCAGTGTCTAGAAGTATCGAGTTGGATTGCCGCTGGTCCCGACGGTGACAAAGGTGTTATCATGGGCGTGCGCCATACAGAATATGTTCTGGAGGGCGTCCAGTTCCACCCAGAGAGTATCCTGACTGAGCATGGCCGTACCATGCTGAAGAACTTCTTGAAGATGACTGGTGGCACATGGGAGGCAGAGAACAAGTCGAAACACGTTAATGGTGCAGTTAATGGAACAGAGAAGAAAACAAACATCCTCGAGAAGATCTTTGACCGCAGGCGAGATTTGGTAAATACCCAGAAACAGACGCCGTCACAAAGGCCCCAAGATTTACAAGCAGCATATGACCTCGGCTTAGCTCCTCCACAGATCTCCTTCCCGGACCGACTTAGACAGTCTGAATATCCCGTCTCACTCCTTGCTGAAATCAAACGTGCGTCTCCCTCCAAAGGTGACATACAACTCAATGCATGCGCTCCCGCACAAGCAAGAAAGTATGCGCAGGCAGGTGCTTCTGTCATATCCGTTCTCACCGAGCCTGATTGGTTCAAGGGAAGCCTAGCAGATCTGCAGTTCGTACGCAGAGCACTGGACTGCATGCCAAATCGTCCTGCAATTCTACGGAAGGAGTTTATATTTGATGAGTATCAGATACTGGAAGCAAGACTAGCTGGTGCTGATACTGTGCTGCTGATTGTCAAAATGTTGGATGTGGACACACTCACAAGATTGTACAAATATTCACAGAGCCTGGGCATGGAGCCGTTGGTCGAGGTCAATACTGCTGAAGAGATGAAGATCGCTGTCGAGCTTGGCTCACAGGTTATCGGTGTCAACAACAGGGATCTGACCAATTTTGAGGTCGACTTGGGCACGACTAGCAGACTGATGGACATCGTGCCCAAGTCTACCATCGTCTGCGCCTTGAGCGGCATTTCTGGCCCGAAAGACGTACAGGCATACAGGAAAGAAGGTGTCAAGGGTGTGCTTGTTGGAGAGGCGTTGATGCGACCCGTTGACACTGTGGCTTTCATCGCTGACCTCTTAGGAGAGCCAACAGTCCCGAAGACGAATGTCAAGCAGCCTCTTGCTGTCAAAATCTGCGGTACGAGATCAGCAGAAGCAGCCAAGACGGCAATTGAAGCTGGTGCAGATTTTGTCGGTGTCATCCGTGTCTCTGGTCGGTCGCGATTTGTGCAGGATGAAGTGGTCGAGCAGATCGTCGAGACTGTGAGGACTACTAAGACAAAGCGCAAAGCTACAACGTCTGCCGTCCATGTTGGCGCAGAAGACTATTTCGATCACAGCGCAAGGTCTCTTGTCCGCCCTGACCGGGCACAGGTTGTGGGCGTCTACCTGAATCAGCCCCTCCAGACCATTATTGAGGAAGTATACAGGTTTGGGTTCGATATTGTACAGTTGCACGGATCAGAGCCGCTCGAGTGGACAAGGACCATACCAGTACCTGTGGTCCGCCGTTTCGCCCCAGGAGAGATTGGTTTCGGCGTGAGAGGGCACCAAGCAATATCTCTTCTCGATGCTGGTGCTGGTGGAACAGGCAAGATGCTGGATGGCAAAGATGTACGAGCAGTTTTCGAGCAGGATGCCAGCGTCAAAGCCGTGCTTGCAGGTGGCTTGAATGCCGAAAATGTCGCTACTGTGCTTGAGCAGCTCGGACCCTACAGGGACAACATAATTGCTGTTGATACCAGCAGTGGGGTTGAGACGGACGGCAAGCAGGATTTGAAGAAGATTGTGGCTTTCATAGCGGCAGCAAAGGGTTGAGCTACAGCCGATCGCGATTTCAACTACGTCGGCCAATGCAGCAGACGCAGGCAAGGTCCCCAGTCCAGTGAATGAGGAGGAAAAGGTTACCTAAAGAGGTAGTCAACAAGACACCCGTCACAGCTCTTCTTGAATTGAGCTATACAAGGACTTCGGCCTGCTGCGTCAGAGTCGTGTGGCACGTGCAGCATGCTCGCGCATCAGGATCGTGCCTCTCCCCGGGCAACTCTGCAACTGCGGCAGTCTTGGCACTGGCCTCCTGCAGTCATGCATTTCGACCAGCTCACTTCAACCTTCAACCGCCCTCATCGCTGCGCATCGTCGTCAGCGTTGACTACGTTCGTTGTCGCTCTGACAGCATGGCGACACGTAATCATGATGTATATTGGCTGTCGACTCTCGATTCCTTTTTCCTTCCTCCTGTGTCTTCGCCGTTGCTTCGCCCTCTTCTACTGATCTTCCATACAGCTACATTGATGACCCTGCGGTCCTTCGTCTTTTCTATCTCGGTCTTCTCAATCACTTGGCGACATTGCCACTACCATGCCGCCCAAGGTTGCCACATTCAGGAAGGCTGTGATAGCCTATACCGAGGGTCTTGATCCCAAGAAGGCAGACAAGGTCAAAGGCTGGATCGAACATAACGGGGCCAAATACTCCAAAGAGATCACCGATGACGTTACTCATCTCATCATCTCCTCGAAAGCCTGGAACAACTACAAGCAACAGCCTATGGGTAAGTCATAGAACAACACCAGCACACTTCACGGTAATAACACTACAGCAGTTGTCGAAGCCCGTCGCAAGCGAACAATCTACCTCATGAAGCTCTCATGGCTAGAAGACAGCCTGAACTTCAACAAGCGAAAGCCCATCGACGAGGTCAACAAGAAGTACACCTGGGAAGTCGAGCATGCTCAGAAAGTCCTCAAAAAGCGCAAAGAGAGGCAAACTGCCGCGAGGAAAGAAAAGGCTCATGTCCTCCGAGCTGAGGCGAAAGAAGCAGCACGTGCCAATGGAGACGGTGATCAGGAGCACACCAGCAGCGAAGACAAGAGCAATGCTGGAAAGACGCAGCAGATCGCTAACTGTGGTATGTCCACACATTGTCCATGATACCAATTCGCTGCCAGACGGATCGCAACGTGTACAACATACTGCTTTTAACGTGAGGAACGCGACGCTAACGTGACCGCGCCGTTCAGGCATCAAATTCGACAAGTCGCTCCTTGAATTCGAAAGAGACATGGCCTTGAGTGAGTTCTGCGTTTGTGCTTAGCTTCTCGAACGTGCTGACACTGCTAGGTGGGTATCGGCCATATGTCGACGGAGACAATCTCGTGCACCTGACCACGCTTGTCAGAAACGACGTCTGGGAGGAAGTACAAGAGCATTATCAGATCAAGGTAAGCACGTCAATTTTCACAGTTGGTTTCTATTGCAAATGCGTTGTTTTGGTGCCACCCTGCCCTGCGAGTGCATGCTGAAGCGGACAAATCCAGTCATCCCAGCGTCAGGCCTCCCTACTGGTGCAAAACAATCAGCAAAGCTTCCCAGGCTCCCAGGACGGTAACCTCAACCCCACGATAGGTACGGTCAATACCGTTCATGGTGCACCGAGCGCTCGTTGTACGGCAAGTGGTTACTTCACTGTAAATAGCGCCACAGTTGCTCACTATCTGGACGACAACAACTGCTGCTTAGGGAGAACAGTTGCGCGAAGGTTCAGCGAGGATCTTCACGACGGTCATTCCACGCCAGCCGGTGCAGGGGACCATGTCAGCGCAGTCTCCAACCTCACTATGCGTTTGCAGGCCCTAAAATTGGATGCTGGCCTGCTCACGTCCACTTTCAGCCACTGGCCACAGCATATCCCTTTCTCCGCCTACCGAGTAACCCCCTATACTCCTGGTGCAGACCAAACTGGGACGTTCCTCAATGAACCTCTGCCAACACCACGAGTTAACATTCCACAACCATTCGCTTACTCATTGCAGCTCTACGAGTCCTTCGATCGGCCAGATCCACCACCTACAGACACAATGCTTACACCAGAGAGCATGTCGCAGTCGACTTTCAACTCCTTCACCTCTCACACTGATGCCTCACTCTCACCAACGATCTCCGCCGGCTGGTCCTCTTCTCTTGCCGAAGCTTGCTCATCAGCGTCTCTAACCTCGTCTCAACCTCGACTCCACCCATCGCAAGAGAAGAGATACGCACTTTACCTCCACTACACCAAGAAAGCCGCCAACGCGAATCCCAAGATGAAGGTCAACGAAACGACAGAGCTCGCACCGAAAGGCAGCACGTGGGACTTCGCATACGACATGTTCAGGAAGTTCTTCAGAAAGAAAACTGGTCTGGGATGGGACGAAGCAAGGGGCGTTGGTGGCGTTGGCGCTACTGCTAAGAAGACCGATCGCAGACGAGACAGCGGCGTTGTTGTCAGGTTAGACACCGGCGATCAGGATCACGTAGGACTGGGTCTGCAGGATACGGCAACAGTAGCGATCACTCGGAAACTATTCAAGTACCTCCCAATTGACACCCAAGACCTCGCCTACATCGACAAGAAGTACGCCAATCGCTACGGTGAGGACTGGCTGCCTCAACCTCGCGCCGTCATGGCAAGTTCACAGGACGGGAAGGTCGAGAGCGAGGAAGATCTGATGAATGAGGACTTGGGCGACGTGCAGGATGAAACTAGTGCAGTGGAGATGATGGAGGGTCTCGAGGACGAGAGAGCGCAGGAAGATCAACGGGTGTAGGGAGGGGGCAACGACGAGCTAAAAGGGAAATGGATGGGATGGTTGAGATTGAATAGATGCTTTTCATACAATTGGAGCTATCTCAATGAGAATTTTCGCTCATCAACAAACAATGCGCCTATACCATGCCTGATACTTTTCATACTTTTAGCTAATGACAATGACAATGACAGTCTCCACTGTAGACTGTGGTGATTCCAGCCCTGAAACATCCCGAGGGCGCCATGCGAGAAACCGAGCGCTTCAGAATAAGGTGTTGAGAATGTGGTCGAAAGTGTCCTCCTGGAACGCTGGAAGAGCGCCAGTCGAGAAATCGTGTTGTCCAAGGAACCCGTCGGGAGCGACATTTGGATATGTCGGGATGGTGCCGTTCATGACACTGGGGTAGGGCGCGGAGTAAGGCATTTGTGCCCAGGGTGCGCCGTTGAGAGCCGGGTTTGGCGGCAGTTGTGTCGTGTAGCCGAACACGGGCTGGGACCCCATACATGAGGCCGAAAGGTCGAAGGTCGGCGTGATGGATATGATGTCTTGGGAGACGTTGTTGAGGCGGCCTGCGTCGAAGAGCTCGCCGAGCATCCGTTGGGCTGAGGCCATTGTGGCTTCGTTGTAGGAGTGTTGGGGGCAGAAGATGCAGGCGCAGGCTGCGCCGCAGTTGCAGCCGTGTCGGAGAGCGTTGGCTGGTGGCGCGGATGGTTCGTCGGTGACGGTGTGGTGCTGCATGGTGTTGAGGTGTGGAGGTTGAGGTCCTTGGTTGTTCTCCTGGGCGACTGCCTTAATGTGGCTGCAGCCGCCGCCGCAAGATTGTGGCTTGGCTTGTGATGGTGGCAGGGTGGTGGGGGTTGGTGGTGCTGCTGTTATTGCGGGTGTTGCCGTTGTGGGTGTTGCTGTCATCGTTGTGGGTGTTGCTGTAGTTGTTGTAGCTGGGGTCTGTTCTGAGCCTTGTGGCTCGATGGGAGGGGTGGGCAGCGGGTAGCCCCTTGACTCGAGATATTCATCTGGCCATTGCATACCTTCGCTGTTGCCAAGGTATGTGTGGTAGATGCGGAACTCGCCAGTCCACGTATCAGTGCCCCGAATGTTAGGGCGGAAATCCTTATGCTCGCCGGGACCAGGATAGTAGATAACGAGGTAGGCTCGTCTAACACACGTACAGTCCTTTGGGCACTTGCACTTTCCATTCGGCGGACAATTGCATGCCTTGGGGCACTTGCACTTGTTGGATAGGCCGCCTCTCGGCCGGCCTGGGTTGTTCGGGTTGAACATTGGCTGCTGGGTATGATTGCATGTGCCAACTCGGTGGCCGGCTACACACTTGGCGCAGGCCAGTTCCACGCCATCAACAAGTATCTTGTCGTGTTTCTGCTTAGCCGACACGGGCTTGCTTGGTGAGCGGGGTGAGCGGGCAGTCCACTGGTCGGGGCCGCCACCAGGGACGATTTCGCTGAAATCGGCGTAGGGCGACAAGGCAGGTTGGTGCTGGGACTTCTTGGTGATGCCTCCATCCAAAGTGCTCTTTCGTGAGGAGCTTTTTCGTGACGAGCTCTTCGGTGATGGAGCCCGTGTTGGAGCCATGATTTGTGGTAGAGCTAGCGATGGAACTGTCAGTCGACACTGTGATATCACCACTCATCGCATACACCTACGGAGGGGTTGCCCACAGCAGGGACGGACTGAAAAGATTGGGTGCTTGACGCTGTTCGCTGTCTACACGAATGTTAGCCCACACTCATGGTTACCAATATCGCCTCATGTCACTTACCGAGGGGTCTGTAGTCGCTATTATGCAGAAAAGCTTGGTTCTTCGAGGTTGTTGGCTTGTCTATGCATGTGTGAGTCTATGGTCACTATCACACTATCTGCATGGAGCAACGACATACTACTTGGAGTCGGTTGACTGGAAACAGCTCGCTGGGCTTGGTCTGGCTACAAGTCGAGGTCGCCTGGGCGTGAATTTGGTGGTGAGATTATGTCAGCCCTGCAGGTGGGAAAGAGAAGCCTTTTAAGGCAGTCCGAAGGCGGACCCATGCGTTGCAAAGCTCATAGGCGAATGAGAGTCATCGACCAGTGGCGGTGAGGACCTGATGAGGACCTGACGAGGACATGAGGGACTCACCGGCGTGTACCGAAGTTCGTACCTTTTTAGCACCTCGGAGAGTTCGTGGTGGGCTAAGATGTGCTCAATAAGGCTTAAATCGAGGCACGCTGCAGCCGGCTAAGCCAGGGTCAGATGGCTTAGGTAAGCTTAGGGGCTGCGGTGGAGAAGTGATTGCGCCCGAGAACTTTTTGGTTGCGACGACCTTCTACATGTCTTAGATAATGCACCAGAAGCCCGGGACCATCAAAGGTCGGACTATGACTGCCACTGGTCCTCCGTCAGTTCACCATGAGCAAGTATCGTCGACAAGAGTCACACAATCCAAACAGCCTCGATCGTGGTTCAGTCTACCCGCGCCTATCCGAGCAATATTCGACACATTCCCTCTAACCACCTACGACGAGAACGAGCTGCCGCAGCGAGTATCCAGATCTCGCAGTCAGAATACCCTTCACATATTCGCCTTGGCAGACGCCAGCGACGACGTCAACCTATCACCCAATCCCGCATGTCTCAAATGGCAAGCATACCTATTGGCCAAGCGCATTCCCTTTCAGACCGTGTCTGCCAATAATCATGCCTCCCCAAGTGGTGCATTACCATTCGTGCTACCAGCGACGCGATCTCGAAAGGAGCCGCAACCACAGGCCATCAGTTCTTCGAAGATTCAGAGATGGGCAGAGAATCAAGGTACAACAGAAGAGAAGACAGACCTGCGACTAGAGGCATACATGTCCTTAATAGATCAGAGCATTCGCAATGCTTGGCTCTACCACCTCTACCTCCAACCTCGAAACTTCGAATCAGTGGCAAGAAGACTCTATGTGGAGACTGCCTCCTCAAACCCTCTCGTACGGGCGACACTAGCACATCAACTACAGGCCGCAGCAAGAGAACAGCTGTTACGGACGAGGTTATTTATCGATCAAGAAGACATCTATCAATCAGCAGACGCGGCTTTCAGCAGTCTAGCTACTGTGCTTGCAGGGCAAAAGTTCTTCAACGGATCTGATGCGCCGGGACTGTTCGATGTGAGTCTGTTCGCCTATACCCACCTTCTTCTGAATTTGGCGAAGCGCGAGAGGGGTGCGCCAGTGTGGACAGATGAGGCTCTGCTGGAGATCCTATTGCGACATCAAAGTTTGGTTCAGCACAGGCAGCGAGTGTTAGACTATTGTGTAGGAACATGAGCAGGTTTCAGAACAAATGCATCCACCTTCTTCGTCTTTGGCAAAGCAGAAGGCATTGAGTGGTCATTGTGGAGAGACGATCTCTGCTAGAGACGCTGTTGCGGCATGGACGTTCGCGTCAGCGTAGTAGAGAGTGGTAGACGGCTGTGTGAGGACATGAGCAGCAATGGGGGTGTGCAAACACCTGGCCGGAAAATGACTGGGTAGTATGAACCACACCAACCACCCCGACCTCAGGCAGGTAATCTCAGAGCGATCAAAAGTGCAGGCGGACGACTGCCGGCGTGTCAAGCCCCAGTCCAGCACGGGCAGAGTGTGCTGAACGGCTGTGCGTGGACGTGAACAGGATTCGCAGAACGACAAGTGTGATTGAGACACGTCTACCATCCAGCAATCTGGTCCTCGCGCACCACATCAACGGCTAACAATCTGCTCACTGCGCTTAACACCGGAGGGATAGTCGACACGACGAACGAGCGATTCACCACTGCGTTAGGACATAACATCGTGATCTGGCGGAAGTTTATTTTGCTGATGAGTCATCTGGAACTGAGCTTTTCGCCAGAGGAGAGCATGTGCACACACACAGTTGTCAAGTCCTCGCTTCCGACTGTCCTCAGACTCCGGCATGTCACGGTGCAGTGCAAGTTGCTCGATCTCCTATCCGCCAACATCCTCCCTCCTGCCCCCTGACAACGTCAAGAACATTTGCGGCAGCACACGTTCGCGGGTTGATATTTCAGCTGAGTTCCAGCAAGAGAAGTGCATTGTACTGGCCTTCGTTGACTCGTGCGCCAGGCCAATAGTATTCATCCTCTCTCATATAGAAACTCGAATGTATACTTGTTGTACTATCACTATCATGCTACAGTCCGTGACCATGATGATCAAGGATGAAATGCCAGCCTCAGAGCTGCATTGACGCAGGTAATGGCGTTTTGGCCTGTTCGGCAATACTGATCCTCTCTTCCACTGCTCTGCAGATCTAACGTCTATTGCTCGTTGACCCAAGTCACACTACGACGAGTCACGGCGAACCCGGTTGTCTGCTATCGAAGTCGCAAAACACGTCACCCAACCTACCACGCACCGCCACGCCACGCCACGCCATACTGTGTTCCTCTCTACTCTGCTCTACCCATCCATCCATCTGACATCCTCACGCACCAGCTCTGCTTCTCCTCTCCCTCCTCTTCCTCCAAACACCGCCAAACCAAACCTTCACACCAACCCACTTCCGCCCCCTCGCCCCTAGCCTCCCCGCCAACTCCTCATCAACACCCACCTCCTTCACGCTCCCCACAACATCCAACCCGGCCTCGCCCGCCGCCGCGAGAACATCAGCAACACCGTAAACGTGGCTCTCCGGCCTAACTTTCTGGTTCGTCTCCGGATCCACGAATCCAGCTTGACTTAGCCGGCCCATGTCAGCGTGCATGTTCGTTAGCAGGAGGATCCCCCCGGGTCGGAGCAGTGAGGAGGCGCATGTGAAGAAGGTGGCGAGGGGGATGTGTTCGAGGACTAGGGTGCTGAGGACTAGGTCTGCGTTGAGGGCGGTGCTGGGGGGTGAGTGGTTGAGCATGTTGAAGGACTCGAAATGCAAACACGGGTTCTGCTGTGACTGTGACTGTGCGGCATCGTGGTGTTGTGCTTGTCGAGATCGAACACGGATCTCTTCAAGGCGTGTCTCGCAGCGTGAGCGGGCGATTTCCATCATTTTCGGTGAGAGCTCTAGACCAACAATGTTGGTTACGGCGGGCACGTCGAGGAGTTGGAGAGTATTCCTCCCCGTGCCACATCCTAGATCGACCGCTTTGATGTCCCGGTTTGCTTGCTTCGTGTCCTCG
>Ga0210040_10000691_pt1 | contig 54632 bp, 40 predicted proteins | sample CryGeyCG12114_NA_FD_185462 | JGI IMG/M metagenome (GOLD analysis project Ga0210040, IMG submission 185462) | Groundwater microbial communities from aquifer - Crystal Geyser CG19_WC_8/21/14_NA (SPAdes) (version 2) | ecosystem: Environmental > Aquatic > Deep subsurface > Groundwater | place: USA...
TAGCAGAATTGGCAAATTATGCAGCAAGTGATTCGGACGAACAGCTGGCGCAACTGGCGGATATGGTGTACAAGCACGTGCGCTATGAAGAGCGGGAATTGTTTCCATACCTGGAGCAGAAATTAAGTGAAGTGCAGCTGAAGGAGATCGGGCAAAAGCTACAGGAATTGCGCCCCGTTGCTTTCGAGGATGCTTTTGAAGACGAGTTTTGGGATATAAAGAAGCAATAACCCATAGATTTTAAATAACAGATTTTAAGTATAATCTTAAAAGATCAGTAAGATGGAAATGAAACAGATATATTCCAGTGAACACTATAAAATCATGAATGTTTTGTTGAATGAAGGCGAATCTATGCCGCGGCACAGGGCTACTTCCGACGCGTTCATCATCGTACAGAAAGGCAAAGGAAAGTTAAGCTTCGACGACAGAGCAGTAGAATTGCAGCAAGGTTCCACGCAACAGATTCCGGCCAATGCGCCGCATAAACTGGAGATTATGGAGGATTTTAGCGCGTGTGTGATAATGGCAAAAGAAGCTGAAATCAAGTTTGGCTAAGTATAATTCAAGCTACTTCATCTCATACACATTATCTGATTTATCACTGTCCGGCACAAAGGTGCTGTCCAGTTCCAGCCGCTTCACCGTTTTCTCAGGCCAGAGTTTCTGCCTTAACGGGTAAGCAACATAACGGAATCTTAAAGTAAAAGGTGGAGCTCTTTGCCGGAGTCATCTTACCGTTGCAAGTATGAAATGCTGTTTTTCTTTTTTATGCTGTTTCCTCTGGGCCTTTGCTTCGCCGGCTTAATCCGGTACAGTGCAACACATGGTACTTGGCAGAGCAAATAATTAGGCACAGCAGCAAAAGCCATACATTATTCTGATTTCGGCCGATGGCTTCCGGTACGATTACGCAGACAAATATCAAGCGAAGAGCCTGCTGGCACTGTGGGAGCAGGGCGTTCAGGCAGCATCGATGGCACCGTCGTTCCCCTCCAAGACTTTCCCGAACCATTATACGCTTGTTACGGGTTTGTTCCCATCGCATCATGGCTTCGACCCGGACAGGGTAAAGCAAATGCATGCTACCTTTTATGCCTGGGGCCCTGCTTTCAGGAAGCATGTGGTTATTCCTTCTTTCAGGAATGTGCAGGTATACCCGCTCATAACAGAGGTGCTTGGCCTGAAGTATAACCACAAAATCGATGGCGACAAGAAGCTCGCGAAGGAGGTACTGAAAGCAGCAAAGGCTAATTAAGTGCTGTGGATGGAGGCGCTGACGTCGGCACCTGAATCAGCTTTAGATATACCTACACATAAGTAAGTCCGGCTGCTTTTGATTTATACTTTCAGCGCAGCCAGATATATACTTTATAGTTCATATACTTTATCCATTACCGCCACTGTGACAGGCCATTTGTATCTTTCCTCAATCTTTTTCTTTAGCTCCTCTGCTGGTTCTTCCTCGCCATGGTTCAGAAACAATGCTTTGGGCGCTTCGCTAAGGCTGCTCAGCCACCACATTAAATCTTCCTGGTCGGCATGTGCGGAGAGAGAGCTAATCTGGCTTACTTCTGCCCGGACATCATAGCTTTCGTCTTCAATCTCGATTGTAGCATCACCTTTGCTGAGCTGGCTGCCTCGGGTACCTTTGGCCTGGTAACCTACCAGCAGCACCGAGTTTTTTTCATCGCCTACCAGGTGCTTCAGGTAGTGCAGCACACGGCCACCTGTAGCCATGCCGCTACCGGCTATAATGATTTTGCACTTGGGGCCATTTTCATCCAGTACCTGTAGCGTTTCCTCAAAGCTGCGTACAAGATGCACGTTCTCAGTCAGGCTGCTGCATTCGGATTCGGTGAGGTTGTGCCATTCTTTATACTTCTGGAAGAGCTCCGTCACATCTTTTCCCATCGGCGAGTCGAGGTAAATGGGTATGGCAAGAATACTTTTCTCACTGATGAGGTTGTTGAGGAGCATGATAATCTCCTGGGCGCGCTCCACAGCAAAGCTTGGGATGACGAGTGAACCGCCTTTCTCGAAGGTGCTGTTTACGACTTCTTGGAGCGCCTGGTAAGGCGAAACGGATGTATCGTGCAGCTTATTGCCATAGGTTGATTCCATTATAATATAAGCTGCTGCCCGGGGGCGTGCCGGCGAATCCAGGATGAGTGGCGCCTGCTGCCCGATGTCGCCTGAAAACACAAACAGCTGGCCCCGGCTTTCCAGCTCAATAGTGGCTGATCCTAAAATGTGACCGCTTTTCAGGAAGCGGAACTTCAGCACATCATCAATACTTATCCATTCTTCATCCTGAAAAGTTTCGAAAAGTGCCATTGTGCGAGCTAAATGCTTCTGTTTGTAGAGCGGCTTTCCAGGCTTTTTGCCGGAGTTGGCCCGGCGCTTGTTGCGTTCTTTAGCATCTTCCTCCTGTATGTGGGCGCTGTCTTTCAGTATAATCTCAGTGATGTCCTTGCTGGGAGCAGTGGCGTAAATAGGGCCGGTAAAGCCTTTCTTCACCAGCACCGGCAAGTAGCCGCTATGGTCGAGGTGGCCGTGCGTCAGAATAATAGCGTTCAGATCGGCAGGATGGAAAGGGAGCCGCTTTGCTTTGTTTAGTTTGCGCTCCGACTGGCTGCCCTGGAACAGGCCACAATCTATCAGAATTTTGTAATCATCAACTTGTAAAAAGCTTTTTGAACCTGTTACAACACCGGCTGCACCTAAAAACTGCAACCGGACGGGGGACTGTTGGTTTGCCATGAAAAGCGAAATTGATTAACAATGATGCTTGAGATGTACCTGTTTTTATGTGGTGTGATAATACACTTGCAGGAAGCTTTTGGCCGTATTTCAAGCGGCTTAATTTATACTTACAAGTAAAGCGGCTGATACACAAAGCAGGAAGTTTACTCACGAAGGCATCTGCCTAAAACAAAAAACGCCCCACAAACGGGGGCGGTTTTGTTAAGCTTGATTGCTATCTTCAATCAGGTATAATTTACCTGCTGCTGCCAGGCAGGTATATCTGGAGCCCTACTCCAACTGACAGACCGGCTGTGCCTGAACCAACATCAATATCGGCATGGGAACGGGTATAGCGAAGAATTCCCTCCAGGGCTACATTGCTGGTTATGAAATGCGCATAGCCGGCACCTACACCGTAAACCGAAGAAACAACAGCATCTTCGTCGCTATCTTTGGTAGAGCTGCCTGCAACGCCTACACGTGCCTCACCAAACCAGCGATGGGTCGGGGCGGCACCTTCCGGGAAGTAATAACGTGCAAAAGGCGTAATGCCATACCTGAAGTTGGTGCCACCATCGTAGGCTCTCAGGCCAAGTTGTACCTCAGCACCCAGGGCAGCGTTGTCGCTTACGAAATAAGCGGCATCAGGCATCACATCAATGTTGAATTCATCGGTTTTGAAGTTAAAGCCAATAGAGCCGATACCAGCTCCTACCAGCCAGTTTCCTTTCTGTACAGCTTCAAATGCCGATGAAGATGTGACTTGCGGTAATGTTACGTCCTGCGCAGCTGCACCAAAGGTGAAGGCTAAAAAGCAGGCGGATACAAGAAATAAGTGTTTCATAGTTTTGTATTCATTAAGTTGGTTAATTTGCTTATTCTTTTAGAATTCCTTCTCTAAACGCTTTTAAGTTGCCTTTGTTTGGATTTTGTTTAAAAAACAGTACAATTAAAGTGCAATTAATAGCAGGCCTGCCTGCGCTATAAATATAGCTTAAAGCATAATCGCTGGAGAACAGCTTACCCGTTGCTGCTGCTGCTGACGCTGAAAAGCAGCTTCCTGAAGGTGCTAATTCTTGTTCCCAATCATCCTGATGCCAAATACTCCGTACAACAAGTTTACTGCATCATTAGAAAGATAGAATAAAAGGTACTATGGGAAAGAAACACCACAAAAGTAAGAAGCATCACCGAAAGGCACACCAAACATCTGATTTCGGGCACATGGCCGGTGCCATTGGCCGTGGCATAGTAGCAGGACTAGCCGGCACCGCTGTGATGACGGTAGCCCAAATGATAGAGATGAAAATATCAGGACGCCAGCCAAGCGACACACCTTATAAAGCAGTGAGCAAAGTGTTTGGCATCGATGCAAAAACAGATCAGGACAAGGAAAAGTTGTCCAATATTATTCATTGGGTGTATGGTTCCTGTTGGGGCATTCCGCGCGGCTTACTGGCAGAATTCGGAGTTGAAGGAGCAGCCGGAACAGGAGCTCATTTTGCAGCCGTTTGGGGCAAAGAGGTTGTGATGCTCCCGTCGTTGGGCGTAGCGGAGCCGATAACGAAATGGGCCCCTAAAGCAATTGCACAGGATATGCTGTTCCATGCCGTTTATGCCGTAACCGTTGGTCTTGTAGCCGATGCGCTCACTAGCCTCCCGGCTAAAAAGCGAAGAAAACAAAAGTAGCTAACTAACATCACGGTATACTTGCCATCGGCAGATATACGATTTTGCTGCATAAGTCCATAAGCCTCTGCCAAGTATACTTCATACCTGATACTTAGCAGAGGCTTCTAAGATATGACCTGCTCATGCTATCTTTGCTGAAGCTTTCCGGTAACAGAATCCTTATTTCTCTGTTATAGCTTTAAAATCTGCAATGATGCCTTCCGAAATCCAATTAGCCAGCGCCTGGCGGTTGTTGGCGATCACGAAGCGCCGCTGATCCAGGTCGTTACGGATATTGCCCAGTTCAATAAACACTGTTGGCGGATCGCTGTATTTAACCACATACAGGCTGCTGCGTTGCGACACAGTTCCGGAATAATCGCGGTTGGGCTGGTGCCGGCTATACTTTGATGTAAAAGTATGGTGTATGCTTTCGGCCAGTTGTCTGCCGGCCGGACTGTTTTCGTGGTGATAGAAAAACACATCAATGTTCTGGCTTTCGCTGCGGCTGTCGACATGGATGGACAGCATACGCTGGTAAACGCCTTTGTGCGCTGCATATAGTTTGTTTACGGCATTGGTACGTTGGCGTAGCCGCTCCCGCTGGCTATAAGGTATCGGCATGCCGGGGTAAGTTATCTCATCCCGGTCCATTTTCAGAATGTTTTCATCCCGAATACCATCATCGGCATCCTGAATAATCATGTATACGGTTGCGCCGTGTTCCATCAGGGTACGAGCCAGGCGGGCGGTTACATCGTAGGCATATTCGTCTTCGGCAAGCGCGTAGGGGCCATACTTGCCAACTGCTCCGGGATCGGGGCCACCGTGGCCGGCCAGCAGGTAATACACGGCTCCCTCTAGTTGCTGGTCTACCACGTCCACGTGGGCATACTTTTCGCCAAACAGCGGAACTTCCAGTTTGCCGGGCGTAGCCTTGGCTTTGGCAGAAGCGCCTGCTGTGGTTTCCGGAACTTCTTCAGATGCATCTGGTGCAGGCGGAGGAAGCAGGTATGTTTTGCCGGCATACAAACTGTTGCCTTTGCCTAAGTTTTCTTTGTTGAGCTCTATAAATGCTTTGAGCGATGCGGCAGGAGTGAGGCCGTGGCGGCGCAGCAGCGTAAGAATGCCATCTCCTTTTTGGGCGGTTACTTTAAGGTAAGCATTTTGGCTGTAGGCTGTTAGGGTAAAAGTAAGCAGGAAAAATAAAGATAAACAGGTTCGCAAGGTTCTAAAATTTATCTGCACATAATATCACTACCGGCGATACTACTAAAAAAATTGTAAGTATAAAAGTGAGGTCAGGTTTAAAAGCAATGTATTCTCCGGCAGTTTTGCATGTCCCGGAGCGTAGGGCGCAGCTATACTACGGCTGCTGACCCGGCAGTTTCTCTTCCAGTTTAACTATGATAAGCGTATTTTATTACAGCCTGAATTGTTATAAACAAAAAGCCCTGTAAATTTTACAGGGCTTTTTGTTTATAACAATTCAGGCTGTAGAGGAAGTTATCTTCTGCAGGAGAAGCCTGCCTGATTTTTCTGACTTAGGTAAAGCACCAGGGCTAAGTAATTCTTCGCTGCCTGCTTATATCACAGCAACAGTTACAGACTTTGATCCTTTGTTATTCTGTTTATCTGTTGCCTCTATCGTAATTACATAAGCACCGGCAACTGCGGTTGCTTCCAGTCCGATATTTACTTCCAAGTCTTTATTAGTTTTATCTTTCAGGAAGTTTACAATATTCTGGTCAGATACTTCCCGAGCGGTGCCGCTTGGATCAGTAACAATTACTTTCAAATTGTCCAAGCTTTGGTTATCTTCGATAGTGGCGCGTAATGGAATTTCATCGCCCGGCGAAAAGGTGTCGTTTGCAGCAGGAGAAGTAATGGTTATTGTTGGCGCTGTTGTGTCCAGGGTAACATCATCCTCTTCATCACAGGAAAACAATACAGCAGCAAAAAGCATTAGGAACAGCCAATTAAATTTTTTCATAGGAATAAGAATTAGTGATATTTTAAAAGTTTAACAGAATTGTAGTATGCAGCGTCAGGCAGTTGGTTTCGCCTTAAGCCTTGTGGCTTGTTAACTTTAAACGCGCAGGTTTAGCGAATGTTATTAAAATTAAGCATAATAATACCTATGGAATATGCTATGTAGCGAATAGATTGATGTTATAGAATGATGTTAAGGTGGTTTTAAAGAATGATAAGGAAGAATTTATGTTTTCATTGTTAAAGAGTGATAATCCGACTTAAGCGGGTGCTAAATTCTCATCCAAAATGCTGTACAGTTTTTATCGGTAGGCTTCAGTTCCTGTACCTCAAAAAATTGTATTATCAGTTTTAATAATACGCTTTTATACTTAGCCAGCCTGAAAAACTGCTGTTACGTAGATTGAATGGAGTCGGATACCATATGGCATCTGAAAGTATTTCCCCTCGCTTATCGCGCACAAATCCCACGGTAAGGGCACCACTGGCACACATCCAAATCGTTCGTTTTCCGGATTGGTTCTTCCACATCTAACATACGCCGGACGAAATCTGAAAGCAGTTCCTCCGAAGCGGCTACAAAATCTTTCGGCGTTGCGTTATCGGCTTCGGTAAAATTAAACTCAGATGACAGTACACCTGCGTCCAGGTTGCGGAACGACAGGATGCCGGATTTAGGCGAGATACTTTGCGGGTCCAGGTGCCGGGCATTTTTAAGTATAGTTTCCGGTTGCTCCTGCAGGTTGCGCTGCAGAATATACTGGTATAGCCATAGCTGGCGTGCCTTGTCATACTTAGGGTCGGTGGTGAAATGCAGCGCTACATCCTCCGGTTTTACGACCAGTTGGTTACGCTCTACTTTGCCGGTTTTATAGTCTATCACGCGCAGCTCATGGCCAGTCAGATCGATGCGGTCGGCTTTGCCTGCTATGCGCACCAGTATTTCTTCATCGCCTACGCGCACGGGCAGGGTGGCAGCAAGGGTGTCTTCAAGGCGCAGCACGTACAGCGGCAGCTCATCTGACATTTTTAGGTTGTCCAAATACTTTTCCAGCACCTGCACCGCTACTTTAAACAGCAGGTAATTCATACCGCGATCAGGACTGGCGCCGCGTGTGGTTTTTCTAAATTCAGATTTCACCTGTCCGGACAGCTTTTGCAGCATTTGCTCCACATCGGCAGCCAAAACCGGCGCACCGCTTTGCTCAAACGGGCGGAAAAAATCTTCCAGCACCTGGTGCACCAGCGTTCCGAACTTGTCGGTGCCGAGCTGCTCTTCCACCTCGTCCATTTCCTGTATTTTGGCGATACGGCTGAAATAATACTGCAGCGAACAGTTGATGTACATGTTCAGGTGCGACGGATACAAGCCTTTTTGCAACTCCTTTTTCAGCTGCTCCAGCGTCTGCGCATCTTTCTCAATCAGGATGTCTTCGTCATATTTCCTGGTTCGCTGCTGCTCCACGGCGGCGGTTAAATCCCGGAACCTGATGCGCGGGTTGCGCAGGGCCAGGTCGTTTTGCAGCTGTAGTATAAAGCGGCTTTTCTCACCGGAGCCATACGTATCCGAAGGCAGCACATACAGCAGGTTGATGCGTTTGGCGCGCTGCAGCAGGCGGTAGAAAGTATAAGCCATCGCGCCCTCGGTTTCGGCATAGGTCGGGAGGCCAAATTCGCGCAGCACATCATACGGCATCAGCGATTCGTGGCGCTTCGGTGCGGGAAGCGTATTCTCGTTGACTGATAATATAATCACGTTCTCAAAATCCAGTGCGCGCGTCTCCAGCATACCCATAATCTGTACTTCCGAAATAGGTTCGCCGCTGAACGGGAGGCGGGTGGAGGAGATGAGCTCGTATAAAAATTTGCGGAAGCTGTGGACGCCAATCTTATGCTCGCGGCAGTCGAAGATAGTGTCGAGGCGCTTCACCAAAGTATAAAAGATATAGAGATACTCGGTTTCGATGGCGTTCGGCTGGTGGCTGTACACGTCGCGCAGCATATCAATCAAGCTATACATGGCCGCAATAATGTCGTCGCAGTCAGCCCAGGTTTTAAAGAGCGTTTCGAAAAGGGGATGCTGATTACCCATTTTCAGCAGGTCCTGTGCCGTCACAAGCACCCGGTTATCGGTTACAATCTTATCAATAACCTGCTGAATGAAGCCGTGGTATTTTGCCTGTGCCGGTTGCTCGTTCAGGTATAATTCATACCTGCGGATGAACGGGTGTGTGAGCAGCTTGGTGACCGACAGGTGATGGTATTGGTATACTTTGTAGCCCGATTCCTGCAGTTGTGTTACGCCGGTCAGGTGCACTTCAAATAGCAGATCGATAAGATTGAACAGGGGAGTGCCTTTAAAACTCAGGCCCATCGTTACGTTATAGTTTGGAACCTCGTCGGGAATGGAGTGCAGCACCGGCAACAGCAGCGTTTCATCAGGCAGAATGATAGCTGTTTGCGCGTGTTTGTCCTGTTGCCTTATTTCCTGCAACAGTTGCCCGGCCAGTTTGCCCTGCATACTGGCGTTGGCCACGCCTATTACGTTTATCTCTTTCTCGTCGGTTAGGAGCAGATTTTGTTGCCAGCGCCACTCGGGCAGTTTCCAGGTGCTTTTATACTTGCGCAGAAAAGTGCCGGCGCGGTTCGGAGTGCCTTCCTCCATGTAAAAATCATCCGAATCAAACAGCACCTCGGCTTTATCGAGTTTCAGTAACGCGTTAATAATTACTTCTTCGGATTTAGTAAGCGCATTCAGCCCGATAAAGATAAACTTGCTGCAATCCGTTTCTGTGGCAATACGATTGATGTTCTCAGCCACTTTCCGGAAAGCCATGCCGGTATAGGCCTGCTTATTTTTGAGTAAGCGCTTCTGAAGATTGCGGTATGTTTTTTCGATATTGTCCCAGAGGCTGAAGTATTTCTTCATGGTCGGGGAGATAGTTTTGCCAAGGAATTTCGGGTCCCAGCGCTCCAGTGCTTTTGCCTCCGACAAATACTCAAACAGCTTGCCGGGGTCTACCAGGTTCTGGTCAATGCGGCTGAAATCGTCGAGCAGGGTGCCGCCCCAGGTTACAAATTGGTCAAAGTCCAGCAAAGGGTCCTGTTCGCGCATCAGATCAAAAAGCTCCAGTTGCAGATTTATCGGTTCCAGCACATCAGTCTGGGCAAGGCGCGTAATAAAATCCTCTATCCCCGACACTTCCGGTGACCAGATAGGCTCCGTTGCCGCCTGCGCCAGCGCATTTTTGAAAAAGAAACTCGCGCGGCGCGAGGGCAGCACGATGCACAGGTCGCTGATGTTGTCTTTATACTTCTCGTAAACGTACTTGGCCGATAGCTCGAGGAAAGTCTGCACTTTTTGTTTCGTTGGTTGTTTTTCGTTGTTCGTTTTTTGGGTTGATCTTATGGCATCTTCACTGGTGCATGTCACGCTTTGCTTAACACTTGCTAGATTAGATTTTTTGTCTGAACAGTAAAATTTCCCCTGCCGCAAGTTTTTAACTTATGGCTATATATGAGTCTAGCTTTCAGCTTGTGAAAATAGGAAATACAGTTTGCGCAAGTTGAAAACTTGCCTCTTTTTCGCTCAAAGCTGGAAGCAGGAAAGTATTAAATCTTACCCATCACACAAATCCTGAAAATCCTAGTCTAATGAATGCTGCTTGTTTTCTGGCTGTTATCCAGGGGCAGAAACGGATTATAGGCAATCTCCCAGAGGTTATCATCCGGGTCGGCAATATAGCTGCTGTAGCCGCCCCAGAATACTTTTTCGGGTTGCTTGAGCACGCGGGCGCCTTTCTCCTCCAATGCAGCAACCAGCTCGTCTACTTCCTTTTCGGAGCCAAGATTATGGGCTAGCGAGAATCCTCGAAAACCTTTGCCGTCGGCAGGTACGCCTGCATCATCCGCCAGTGATTCCTGCGGAAACAGGGCAAGCTGTATGCCGTTCAGCTGAAAAAACACAATGCTTTCGGTGCTGCTTTCCAATGGCTGCCAGCCAAGCACTTTCTGATAAAAATCTCTTGATCTTTGCAGGTTTTTTACGCCCAAAGTAATAAGTGTGATACGTTGTTCCATAGTATGGCTCGTGTTACCCGACATTTCTAGCCAAGTTAACACAAGCCTTTGTTTTTATTGCCATACCCTGACCGATTTATCGTGGTGTAGCTTCAGGCCGTAATCTTTTTATTAAAGTTCTTCTTACTTACCTCAGATTTATGTATTATTCCGTCTGAATACTTAAACAGACACAAGTATCAAATCATAAATTTTATACTTTGAAAACTTAACCAATAAAAGGTCTGGTGTTCTGATATCGATTTCTACTTAAGTAATCGGTCAAAATAAAACATACATTTTATCATAAAGTATAAATTATCCATTGTCTAGTATAAATTATAAGAAAGTCTTGTGTCTAATGTCTTGATACTTGCGTCTTTTTACTAAAAACCTAAATCCAATTTCATACATGAAAAAACTTTCGCTTCTTGTGTTGTTCCTGGCAACATCCTCCTTATTGATGGCTCAAACAGGTAAGGTAATGGACAACCTGTCTCTGAAAAGTAAGATATTAGACATGAACAGGAAGTTTGCCATTTACCTGCCGCCTGACTATGAGTCTTCCGAAAGAAGTTATCCTGTGCTTTACCTGCTGCACGGCAGCGGAGACGACCATACCGGTTGGGTACAATTCGGAGAAGTATTAAACATTACCGACAAAGCTATAAAAGAGGGCACCGCTACGCCGATGATTATCGTGATGCCGGATGCTGACACAGGTCAGAAAGGTTACTTTAATGATATCGCCGGCGAATGGCGGTACGAGGATTTCTTTTTTCAGGAGCTGATGCCTTATGTTGAAAAGCACTACCGGGCAAAAACAGACAAGCGATACCGCGCGGTTGCCGGCTTGTCGATGGGCGGTGGCGGCAGTTTTATGTATGCGCTGCACCACCCCGAATTGTTTTCTGCTGCCTGCCCGCTCAGTGCCTCCGTAGGCCCTTTGTCGCTTGAAGAAGCCAGAACGCGTTTTACAAAGGAAAACCCGTCTGTTTCGGACGCAGCCCTGACTGCTTACTATAACAGCCACAATGCCTTGTCTCTGATAAACAGCATGCCCGAAGACCAGAAAAAGGCAGTACGCTGGTATATTGATTGCGGCGATGATGACTTTCTGTATGAAGGAAATGCGCTAGCGCACATTGCGATGCGCAAACAAGAAATACCACATGAGTACCGCGTGCGGGATGGCGGCCATACCTGGACGTACTGGCGAAGCGCCCTACCGGATGTCCTGGAATTTGTATCCAAGGGATTTCATCAGTTCTGATTTTATACATAGAAACAAGCCTTGTTGCGGCTTATCCAATTATCTGCACTTTAATCACATAAATCAAAGTATGCAAATGGGGCTGGTATTAAAACGCCAGCCCCATTTGCATACTTTTCCCGCCGTATTGCCACTCCATTACTTCTTCTGTGTCGAAATAATAAAGTATACATTTTACTTTTTTGTAGCCTAGCTGCTTGAAGCGCACGGCATAATGGTCGAGCTTGTTGCGGTGCCCTGGCTCGGGTGGCGGCAGTTTAAATTCTATCAGCACAATTTGCTCGCCGTCGAATATCACGCGGTCGGGTTTGTAGAGGTAGGCGCGCGCATCGAGAAGTTCTTTTTCGTGCTCCACAATTACCTTGTCAGAGAGATAACGCTGCAGTTTCGGGTGCTTTATAACCTCCTGCAATCGCTCCTGTAAAGCAGGCTTTTCCCGTTCGCTGATGATGCCTTCATTTACCATCCGGCGCAGCACATCATCCAGTTGGGGCGCCGTGATAACGCGCGATAGCGCATAATGCAGTTTCTTGTTAACTGCCCGCTGTTTTGTCTGTGTTTCAAAATCGAATACGTTGTTGGCGTGCTGTTTCAGTTGCAGCCGCTGCGCCCAGTCGGTGGTAACCAGGTGTTCCAGAAAGTAAATGTTTTCTGTAGATAGCGCCGTACGATGCTGGCGGACACCGCCTTTGTGCAATTGATAACAAAACTGCCCTGGCTGCCATACTTGCTTGTGCACCAGGAAGCGGTAGAGCAGATGGCTTACATTTTTTGCATTACCTTCCAGTGCCTTTGCTGCTTTCCGGTCATCCAACAGATCTTTGCTGTTGCCGATAAGGTAAAGCCTGTCGATGGGGCGGGTGAGGGCCACGTACAACATGTTCAGGTTCTCGATAAAAGTCTTTTCTATCTCGGTGCTGTACTGGTTGCCCAGAACTGTTGTCTCAAGTTTAGAACTTATGTTAACTGCCACGCTGCGCAGCTTGCCTGTTACGCGCACTTCTTCTGGCAGCTGGCTCCACATCAAGGCGCGTGTCATCGGCTCAGTACTCCAGTCGGCAAATGGAATAATGACAATAGGGTAGGCGAGCCCTTTGGATTTGTGTATGCTGGTGATGGTGATGGCGTTCCGATCTTTGGGTGTGTTTATACTTAGCTTTTCTTTCTGCACGTCCCAATAAGCCAGAAAATTATTGAGGTTGTTGCTGTTCTTTAAACTATACTCCAGCACCAAATCCAGGAAGCGGAACAGGTATTCACTTTCATTGTTCTTGTCCAGTAAACCAAAAATTCGAATCAGTTGCTCCGTCAGTTCATAGATTGACAGGTTGCCGGTTTCGCGCTCTTTTACATCAAAGCCAAAGGTGCGCAGCTGGTCATAAAATGCCTGCGGATCGGGTGTGTTCGATATTTCTGCGATGCGCTGCGTCATGCCTGTGTCCGGAATGGTTTCCAGGGCCACGGCACATACCAAGTATAAAGTTTCCGATTTTGCCAAGGTATCGTTCGGACGGTTAAACACGCGGAACAGCGCAACAATCAGATTAATAACCTCGGCAAACTGCAATGAAAGCGAATCCTGCGAAATAATATCAAACCGGCGCTCTTTCAGGAAATTGGCGATAAGCTTGCTCTTGGCGTTGGTGCGGCAAAGTATGGCCATGTCCTTCAGCGTATAGCCTTCGGCCAGGCCATGGTTAACAAGTTGCAGCACCATGTTTAGCATACTTTCGTCGTAGCTCAGAATCTCTGGGCGGGTGTAGCTGTCGTATAATTCTTCGGTGCGAGTACAGCCATCAAGGTTATACTTGTAGTTGGAGTCGTCGGGGTGGGTGAACATGATTTGAATATGCCCGCCACTTTTATCACTGCCTTCCGGTACTTTCTGCGTAAACTTTTCATCGTAAATCGACGCGAACATCCCAAAAGCTTCATGCGCCTTGCTGATGAAAGTAAACAACTCGTTGTTGAAACCGATGATTTCGGAGCGGCTGCGGAAGTTGGTGTTCAGCTCATCCGGCAGCAGCGCATGATCCACAGACTCATACCTTTCGCGTATTAGGTTGCCGTGCCGCCGGTTCTGGTAAAGGCGTTCTGTACTCTTTTTATATAGGTGTAATATTTGTTCCATCTCGCCGCCCCGCCATCTATAAATCGCCTGTTTCGCATCGCCCACCACCATACTGAAATGGCCGGAAGCCAGCGCATTGTCCACCAGCGGCAGCAGGTTGTTCCATTGCAGCACCGAGGTGTCCTGAAACTCATCAATCAGGATATGGTTATACTTCTCGCCCAGGCGCTCATAAATAAACGGCACCGGTTCCTGCAGCACAATATCAATAATGCGCTTGTTAAACTCCGAAATATGTACCGTGTTTTTGTCTCGTTTGATTTCCTGCAGGCACTTTTCCAGTTCATTCAGCACCGATACTTTATAAAGGTGCGGCACAATAGCGTTGATGAGCGTAGAGGTGCCGGCAAAATTTTCCTTTATCTCCTCAATATGAAAGTATAACTCCGTAAGCTGCGGCTTGATGCTGTCGATCTGACTTTTAGCGGCAGCACCGGCTTTGCCGCCATACCATTTATCTTCCATTACAGTGGTGCGGGCAAAGCTGTTGCCATAGGTCAGATCTATGGTTCTGGTCCAGGTATTGAAGTAACTGTAGATGCCGGTTTTGCCTCGAAACAGATCGTCCGGCGTAATGTTGGCGCTATTTATACTTGCCAGCGCCTGGTTAGCTGCTTCTACAATTGCCTCTTCAATTTTCTGTTTTGTATCCAGCAACTGGCCTCTTATACTTTTAAAATCCTCCAGCGTCAGGCCCTGCAGATCCGTGACCGCTTCGTATACCTGTTCGTTCAGCAGGTTTTTGGCGAAATCGGAGAGGTCAGCAGGCAGGCTGTTCCAGCTGCGGCCTTCGCGTGCTTTTTCCAGCGCATACTGCTCCAGCGTTTCCGAGAGCAGGTCATCTTTGCTGTTGCTTACTTTGTCGAGGAGCAGTTGCACGGCGGTGTCCACCAGCGTCTGTGAGTCCAGGTCTACCTCAAAATTGTGGGGAATGTTGAGCTCGCGGGTAAAAGCCTGCACAATCTTGTTCACGAAGCTGTCGATGGTGCTGACGGAGAAATCACTGTAATTATACAATATCTGGCTAAAAAGCTTTGCTGCCCGACGGCGCACTTCTGTTACGTCCAGCCCTTCTGCGGGGTATTCGGCTTGCAGTTCGGAAGTTATACTTGCCAGCAACTGTTCACTTTTAGCTTTTTCCTTTTCCGGCTGGTTTTCCAGGTTAAAACCGCGCAAAGCACTCATAATGCGCTCCTTCATTTCGGCGGCCGCATCGTTGGTAAACGTAATGGCCAGGATGGAACGGTAATAATCCGGATCGGCGGTGTGCAGCGCCAGCTTCAGGTATTCTTTGGTGAGGTGGTACGTTTTGCCGGAGCCGGCTGAAGAAGAGTATATTTTAAAAACTGATGGCATAAGTCGGATATCTATACTTAAAGATACAGCGAATGTGTGCCTAAAGCCAAACCCGGTTACAAAAGAATTGAGCCGGAAGCTTCTGTAAAGACTTTAAAATAAAATCCCCGCTATAAAACAATAGCAGGGATCAATAAAATTGCTGTTTTGAAGTATAAATGGAAATGAGGCCTTTACTTCATTTCCATTTATACTTCATTCATTTTAACCACTAAGCAATTTAATATGCAAGTATAAATTTAAGCATAAGCAGGCGTTGTAGTGCGCTGTTCAGTTATACTCTGGTTAGAGGCAAAATCGTTGACACATACATGGTACATAATGCGAGCCATTGACATCGAATAATCCGTGATTAAGCACTGCTGTTGCTCTGCATGCGACAAGGCCTTGCTGTCGCTGAGGTTAAACTTGGTCAATTCCACTACTTCATCAAAATTCTGGCGCAGTAGCCTGAGCGCTTTAAACGAAGGCTCGTTGTAATACATCGGGATAACCTGGCAGACGGCGTAACTGCCTTTGGCGCGTTCCGCAGCAATAGTATGGCAAAGCGATTCTATGTTGGTTTTATCAAGGTCGGAGATGATAACGAAGAATACTTTCTTCTGTCCGGTATTGCTTGATTTTGCTACACTGCTATTAAGCAGCATGTTACGATTAATTTTAGTGTTCTGAATAAAAGATTCATCTTTCAATATCTTGTTGTGAATCTTAAAAGCGAGCGCACCTGATGCGATCAGGTTAAAGTCTTTGCCTTTGGATGAAATTTTGGAAAAGTGCAGCATAAATGGGATCTTAAGAGATTTTAGGTTATTTGTTCATGTCTGGTTTATTATTGGCGAAGCCGTTTTGCCCCGCGTTCGTTTCCATAGCATATAATTATAGGCTCTTCAACAGAGATAGAAGGAAAGGAAGCGGCAGAAATTATTATTTACCAGGACCATACTTATATAATGGCATGATAAATTTTAAATATTAGATGTTAGCTATTTTTGGTTTCTACGTCTGCTGGTTAAAATCAGCTGTTATCATAATTTAATATTTAGTAAATAAACTTCTTACCTGGGTGAACTGGCTGCATTAACGTGCCAATAGTATAATTGTTACCTTTTACTAATATTTTTTTTAATTATATCAGTTAAGGTAACCATTAAATAAAAAGAAAGCTTTATTTAATGGTAAAATGTATGTAAAAAAATGTGATGCATTTATAAGAAGGGGTGAACAATAGCTTTATCCAATAATTACAGCGTATGTAGCTTTATTGATTAATATTGTGTAATTTTGCGCCCTGTTTGGAATCAGTCTGACTGCTGCATAACTGGAGAATCCATCTGTTGGCATACCCTGGTTGTTTTTTAGTTTTTATGTCGCTCTCTTGTAGAGAAAGGTTATAGGACGGACTGCCTCCAGATGTGTTATTTTCAGTTATATTAAGTATTAAAATGAGCAACATTAGATTTGAAGAGCTTCCGCTTTCGCCGGAAGTTCAGCGAGCGATCGCAGACATGGGCTTCGAAGAAGCCTCTCCCATTCAGACTCAGGCCATTCCGGTAGTATTGGAAGGCCGTGATATTATTGGCCAGGCCCAGACCGGTACCGGCAAAACAGCCGCTTTTGGTATTCCCGCCATCGAAGGTATTGACGAGCGTAACCGCAGTGTGCAGGTGCTTATCTTGTGCCCCACGCGCGAGCTTGCCATACAGGTTTCAGGTGAAATCCAGAAGCTGGCTAAGTACAAGCCGGGTATCAGCGTGGTGCCTATCTACGGCGGCCAGCCTTATGATCGCCAGTTGCGTGCCCTTAAGCAAGGTGTTCAGATTGTAATCGGCACGCCGGGCCGTGTGATGGATCATATTGAACGCGGTACCCTGGTGCTCGACAACGTGAAGAAAATCATCCTGGACGAAGCAGACGAAATGCTTGATATGGGCTTCCGCGAAGACATTGAGTATGTGCTGGAGCGTATCCCCGAAGATCGTCAAACTATTTTCTTCTCGGCTACTATGTCCAAGCCAATCATGGAGATGACCAAGCGGTATCAGACTGATCCGGTTATCGTGAAGGTGGTTCACCAGGAGCTAACCGTAGAGAATATCGACCAGGTATACTTTGAGGTGCGCAGCAGCATGAAAATGGATGTGCTCTCGCGTCTGCTGGACATGTATAACCTTAAATCAAGCATTATCTTCTGCAACACCAAGCGGATGGTAGACGAACTGGTGTCGAACCTGCAGGCACGTGGCTACTTTGCAGACGGACTGCACGGTGACATGAACCAGAACCAGCGCTCTAATGTGATGGGCAAGTTTCGCAACAGTACCCTTGAAATACTGGTAGCGACGGATGTGGCTGCCCGTGGCCTGGATGTGGAAAATGTGGAAGCCGTAATCAACTATGATCTGCCGCAGGACGAAGAATCTTATGTGCACCGCGTTGGCCGTACCGGTCGCGCAGGCAAGTCGGGCAAAGCCTTCTCATTTGTTGGTAACCGCACCGATGGATACAAAATAAAGGATATCATGCGCTTCACGAAAGCTAAAATCGTGTTGCAGCAGGTGCCCTCTTTAGAAGATGTAAACGAAATCCGCACAACGCTTTTCTTTGATAAAGTGAAAGAAGTGCTGGAGAAAGGACATCTGGCCAAGCAGGTAGCTCGCATTGAGCGATTTGTGAACGAAACAGATGGTTATACGCCATTGGATGTAGCTTCTGCACTGCTTAAGATGAGCATGAAAGAAGCGAAGGTAAAAGAAAAGGGCGCAGAAGTAGAAAAAGGTATGTCCGCTGCCAAAGAAGGTATGGACCGCCTGTTTATTACCATCGGCAAAAAAGACAGGATTCATCCGCGCGATATTATTGACCTGTTGAGCCAGAACAGTGATATTCCGGCGGCCAAAGTTGGTGACATCGACCTGTACGACAAGTTTAGTTTTGTGGAAGTGCCTACTGAATATACCAGCGAAATTCTAAAGAGTGTAGGCCGCATAGAAGTGGACGGACGCATGGTGGTTGTAGAGAAGTCTGATAAAAAAGGCGGCGACAGCGGCCGCAGCGAACGCGGCGAAGATGTTGGCTTTAATCGTTCGGGTGGCGAAGGCCGCGGCGGCAACCGTGGCGGGGGCTCATTCAGAGATCGTCGTAGCGGTGGAGATCGCTTTGGTGGTGATCGTGGCGGCGACCGTTTCGGCAGTGACCGGGGAGGAGATCGCAACGATCGTGGCGGTGACCGCGGAGGCTTCCGCAAAAGAAGATTTTAATTTTGTAACCACCGCCATAAAGGCGCGTATAATACATTATACAACATTTGAAGTGTCAAAAGCTTCTAAAGCTGTAAGAATAGGCCGACTTGAAACGTCGGCCTATTTGTTTTTAAGAAAATTTGAGTTGCATGAAAGTATAGCAGTATTTTAAAACTGTTTGAGAGTAATTATCGACAAAATACTTCTAATAAAAGCGGTAGCTAACTATCTGTACTTGTTATACTTGCTGTCCAAATATGATTTGCTGGTGCAAGCTTATAACTCATATTGATACATCTGCAGGAAAAAGGTACGAGCTATAAGCTCGCACCAGCGGAAACTAGCCTTCATCATACTTGCTTAGTTAGAAAAACTACGCAAAGCTTAGTTGAATCTGTAACTTTTGATTCGCTTGTTTCAATAAGTTTAGCAACTTTATTGTCGTCTGCTAAAAGCTGCCTTTATTTTCAACCATTAAACAAAGCAGCGGGCACAAAAAAAGGAGCCAAAGCTCCTTTTTAATATAATATAGCTGCAAATTATCAGGCTTTTTTAGCCGCATCGCGCAATGAGCGGATATGATCATGAGCATTTTTTACATCGCTGTACTGTTGCTCTATAATCTGCTTTAAAGTACCTGGTAGTTCTTTGTTCATCGCTTCCTTGTAGGCTTTTACCGCGTAATCTTCTCCGCGTTCGCACTCTTCCAGCACGCGCGTTCTGTCTTTAGAAGAAAGTGCCGATTTAATGTCAATCCAAGCGCGATGCACCGTTCCTTCAATAGAACTTGATTCATTGTCCGCGTGGCCCATCTTTGTTAACTGATCCTGCAACTCTGTAATCATGCTGTCGCGCTGCACAGCATATTTCTTAAATAAGTCTTTCAGGTCTTTGTCTTCAATGTCCTCAGAGGCAGTAAGGTAGCCTTTAGCACCATCTTTGCATCTTTCAATGAGATGATGAACTGTCGAATACAATTCTTTATTAATCGTCATAGCTTTATTTTTGAGTGTCTAATATGCAATAATACTGTGAACAAAGCATTTTTGTTTCCAAGTACAGCATCGGGCACTTTTCAGATTATTGTAGCAGCCATAGAAGTACCTGCCAGGTAGCCTGTAGTCCAGGCAGCCTGAAAATTGAATCCTCCCGTGATGCCGTCAATATCCAGCACCTCGCCGGCGAAGTATAAACCGGGTTGCAGGCGGCTTTCCATGGTTCGCATGTTTACCTGGGCTAGATCGATGCCGCCGCAGGTAACAAACTCTTCCTTAAAAGTTGTTTTGCCTTTCACCTCCACAGGCATGCGCAGCAGCGCCTCTACCAGTCTGTTGGTATTTTTTGCGGGCAAATCTGCCCATCGCATTTCCGCCGGAACTTCAGCCAATTGTGTCAGGCTTTTCCAGAGCCGTTGCGGCAGTCCAAAAAGGGCGTTGGTGCAAACAATTTTTTTAGGATGTGCTTGCCGATAGCGTTGCAACTGCTCCCGCAGTGTCTCCTCTGTAAATTCCGGAACCCAACTGATGAGCGCCGTGAAAGTATAACCGAGGTCATGAAAAATTCGGGCGCCCCAGGCTGAGAGCTTTAGCACTGCCGGGCCACTGTAGCCCCAGTGCGTAATCAGCAGCGGCCCTTCGTACGTCAGTTTATGGCCGGCCACCTGCACCTTCGCTTTCAGCACCGAAACACCCTGTAGTTCGAGCAGGGGCGAACCGGGCACATTAAAGGTGAAGAGGGAAGGCACAGGCGCTTGTACAGAGTGCCCTAGCGCCCGCAACCAATCATATGCAATGTCTTTCGGGTTGCCGCCGGTGCTCACTAAAACTTTGTCTGCCGTAATGCGCTCGCCCGAACTGAGGTGAAGTATAAACTCCGTGTGATCCGCCGTGTTAACAGGATCAATGTGCGTTACACTGGCACCGGTTCTTACCTGCACGCCCATACGTTTGGCCTCCTGCAGCAGGCAGTTTACGATGGTCTCAGAATTATCCGTAACTGGAAACATGCGGCCATCAGCTTCAGTCTTAAGTAGTACGCCCCGCTGCGCAAACCAGTCAACTGTTTCTGCTGCGCCAAAAGTTTTAAAAGCTTCTTTCAGTTGCCGCGCACCGCGCGGGTACTGCCGGGCAAGTATGGACGGCACAAAACACTGGTGCGTTACATTGCAGCGCCCGCCGCCCGAAACCCGCACTTTTGCGAGTAGTTTATTCGATTTTTCCAGCAGCAGCACCTCTGCCGCTGCATTGGCCCGGGCACACGCAATCGCTCCAAAAAAACCGGCAGCGCCACCGCCAATTACCACTACTTTCATGTAGTTATTTGCTAAATTGTTTAACTGTTAAAGGGTTAAATTGTTGAATGGCTGGAGGGTTGGTTTACATTAAAATCATAGGGCTGAGATTAACCATTTAACAATTAAAACTTGCAGCCATTTAAACCGCAATTTACTAAAAGAAAGTCATTGGGTCAGCGTGTATAAAGCTATAAGCGAGGTCGTCTTTTAGTTTCTGGCTGTTGATAAGTTTAAAAGCAGTTTGTTCCATATCCGCAAATTCAGGTGGCATAAGCCCAAGCGCTTCAGCGGCTTTTGTATAAAAAACTTTCCGCAGCGGGTGCTCATCTGCGCAGGCATTGTACACCTGCCCCCATTGCTGCTGCGCCAGCAGGCGCTCCAGTATAGACACGCAATCATCCAGGTGAATAAGATTGACGGGAGCATCTCCGTTCGGCACGTTTTTTTTGCCGGCCATAAACCGCCCCGGCTGCCGGCTGCCGCCCACCAACCCGCCAAACCGGACGATGGTGGTTATCCAATCTTCACGCTCCCGGAAAAGCTTTTCGGCCTGCAGCAGCATGTTATCTGGCTGCTGTTCCTGAGTAAAGGCGATATCTTCTTCCGTTACAATGCGGTTCAAATCCAGGTAAACGGAGGTAGATGATATGAACAGTATACGGCTGACAGGTGAGTTGAGTAGCGCTTTGAGGAGCACATGCATCTGGCTGAGATAAGCTTCGCCGCCATCGGCACGCAGGCGCGGCGGAATGTTAAGCACCAGCACTTCTGCCTGCAAAAAAGTTATTAAGGTTTCTTTATCAAACTGTTCCTGCTGTAAATTAATGCAGAAAGGCTGAATTCCATGCTGCTGCAGCACTTGTATTTTTTCAGGAGAGGTGGTGGAACCGTTAACGCGGTAGCCTGCTTTCACCAGCCGTTCGGCCAGCGGCAGGCCAAGCCAGCCGCAACCCATTATACTTATATCCGCCATTTTATATTATAATGCTTTTATTTTTGATCCTTTCGGATTTACAGTTTCAACAAATCAACCACACTTCTGTTAAAACTATCTTTATACCCAGAGCTGTAAAGTAACGCATAAATGAAGTATGATGTGGTGATAATCGGGGCTGGCTTCGGCTCATTAACGGCAGCGGCGCTGCTGGCCAAGCGGGGGCTACACGTTTGCGTGCTGGAACAGGCAAAATATCCCGGCGGCAGCGTTTCGTCTTATAAAAGAAAAGGCTACTGGTTTGAGACAGGCGCTACCACGTTAGTTGGTCTTGATGAACACATGCCGCTGCGCTACCTGCTGGATGAAATCGGGGTGGAGTTGCCCGCAATAAAATTAGAAACACCGATGCAGGTGCACCTACCCGATGGCCAGCTGCTGACGCGCTACCCGCATCTGGATGATTGGATTGAAGAAGCCGGGCGCGTTTTTGGCAAGTATAACCAGCGGCCTTTCTGGGAACATTGCTATAAAATCAGCCGGCAGGTATGGCGTACCTCGCTGCAGCAGCAGCGTTTCCCTTTTTCTAATCTGAAAGACTTGTTGCATGCTGCCGTAAATGTGCGGCCGGCGCAACTCAGGCTTTTGCCCGGTGCTTTCCGCACTATGCAGGATGTGCTGCACAAGTATGGCCTGCTGCAAAATAAGTTGTTTGTTGATTTCGTGAACGAGCAACTGCTGATAACGGCGCAAAACTATTTGCATCAGGTAAACGAACTGTTCGGCGCGACAGCGCTGTGCTATACTTTGTATGGAAACTATTATGTACCCGGCGGACTGATTAATATAGTCAAGCCAGTGGCAGATTACGTTAAATCGCAGGGATCGGACATAAAGTACGGGCAACAGGTAACCGCCATCAAACCTATGGAAACAGGCTACCGCACCACCACGGCAAAAGGCAGCTTTGATAGCCGGTTTGTCATCAGCGGCATTCCCCTGAACAATATCCTGCCGCTGTTTCAGGACAACGTTGTTCAGCAGAAACTCCGCAAATATGTGCTGCCTTCTGAGATGCTGAACGGCGCTTTCACGATGGGACTGGTGCTGCGGCAGGAACCACCGGAGGTGCTGCACCACCAGGTACACGTGCCCGGCGGGTTGCCATTGATTGGGAGTAAAAGCATTTTCATCAGCTTCAGCCACCCTAGCGACAGGCTGCGGGCACCGGCAGGGGAGGTGGTGGCCGCCATCAGCACGCATGTGCCGGACCCGGCAGTTAATTATATCAGGCAGAAAGCAGTGCTGGAAGAAGCTATCTGCAAGGTGCTGGCAAACCGCGGGCTTATCAGGATAGAGAACATTACGTATAAACAGGGCGCTACGCCGGGCGCCTGGAATTTCTGGACGCAGCGTGCGTATGGTGCCGTGGGTGGCTATCCGCAGTACCGGCACATCAAGCCCTGGCAGATGAAAGATGCCCGCCTCGATCATCGCGGCGCATACCTTTGCGGCGACACGGTTTACCCGGGCCAGGGCATACCGGGAGTTTGCCTGAGCGGCATAATTGCAGCCAGCAAACTCGTTCAGGATCAGCTATAAGTATAAACTTACAAGTATAGATTTCCGGGCGAAAGTGATGCAGGTATTACAGCTTTATACTTGTAAGATACATATGCAGCTTTAATTTCTGCCTGTCAGCAGCAGGTATACCGAATCAGATTTATGGCATCTTTCAAGTTTAAAAGCACTTTTAATCAATGGTTGCCTCATCAATCATCGCCATTGTTCGCAGCCCGGCATAATCTCCCTGGCCCGTTTTGCCCAGTAGGTATACTTCCGTTCCTATCTGCGTGATGCAGTAAACCTGCACATCCTGCAGCAGTTCGTGGAACTTGCCGCTTAACTGCTGATTTAGATTCGGGATTTCGCCAGAAGTGGGGACAACAGGAACAACACCTTTTGTTTCGCTTAGAAACTTGTTCAGCTCCTTTGTTTTCACAGCCATGCCGGCAGGCTTGCCAGACCATTCTACCACGGTTTCGGGGCTAAACTGCTGGCCCTGCCGCAGGCTGTGATAAACAAATTCAAAAGGTGCCTCAATTTCACTTTTCAGCAGAAGCCCGTCTGCCACTGATATCAGCTCTTGCTGCAGTTCCTCTTTGCTCAAATTTCTCATCATTAAAATAGTTTAGTTCCTGATAAAAATCCTTAACCTTATACTTGCTTAATCTGAAAAAATATATCCTAAATTTAAAGTATCCGGTTTACCAAGCCTTAGATTTTTCATGCTTGTTTAGCAGAAATATTTTATAGATACACTTTATACTTGTTACTTCCCGGCAGCGCAAGGCTCCCTATACTTTTAAACGAATTATACTAATGAAAGCAGAACCGATGTTGAAAGAAGGTGCTTTAAAAGGCAAAACTATACTCGTAACAGGAGGAGGTACGGGACTGGGCCGATCGATGGTGAAATATTTTCTGGAACTTGGTGCCAATGCCGTTATCTGCAGCCGGAAACTGGAGGTGCTGGAACAAACAGCGCAGGAACTGGCACAGGAAACAGGCGGGCAGGTGCTGCCGGTTGCCTGTGATGTGCGCAAGTATGAACAGGTGGAAGCAGTGCTGCAGGCCGCTTTAAATAAGTTTGGCAGCGTGGATGTGCTGGTAAATAATGCTGCCGGTAATTTTGTGAGCCCCACCGAGCGGCTGAGCCACAAAGCTTTTGATGTAATAACGGATATTGTGCTGAAAGGGAGCTACAACTGCACGCTGGCGCTGGGCAAGCATTGGATTGCACAAAAACAGGCGGCTGCCATACTTAACATCGTCACCACTTATGCCTGGACAGGCTCCGGCTACGTGGTGCCGTCGGCCTGTGCCAAAGCCGGCGTGCTGGCCCTCACGCGTTCGCTGGCTTCAGAGTGGGCCAAGTATGGCATCCGCTCTAATGCCATTGCACCCGGCCCGTTCCCGACAGAGGGTGCCTGGACGCGCCTGTTTCCGAAACAATTGGCCGACACGCTGGACCCCTTGAAGCGCATCCCCGTTGGCCGCTTCGGGGAGCACCAGGAACTGGCAAACCTGGCCGCTTACTTGGTGTCGGATTACGCCTCGTTTGTGAATGGCGAAGTAGTAACCATAGATGGCGGCGAGTGGCTGTACGGGGCCGGCGAGTTCAATAGCTTCGACCAGGTGCCGCAGGAGCTGTGGGACGCCATGGAAAAGCAGATGCGCGGTAAAGGGCAGTAAATGCAGGAGGTATTTTTAGGTGCGCATAAACTTGGTGTTTACTCTCCTATAGTAGGGCAGGGATAATGGGAATAAATTTAAGCAACTTATCACCTATTGCATATATAGTATGTTCTCTAGTCCAATTCTGTATATTCTCCTATATTTGGGAGTATAAACGGAATAACTCCGTTTAGCAACAAGTTGTGTGTCATTAATAAACAAGAGTAAAATGATATTATGAGTAATCCTCCACAAATTAATATTCCAGATGTAGAACTGGATAAAGCGGGATTTACAAATTCTGGAAATACGAGGTATAAAAAGACAGTTAATGATTATAATGATTTATTATTTGAAAAATCAGTCAATTTTGGAGAAATAGATAAAGCTCCAAATTCTCCGAGAGAAGTAACTCATGAACATGTCAAAGCAGCAGCTCATTCTATTGCAAAATCATATGGTAAACCCAAAAAACCAAATTGGTATCCTTTTGCAAAAATAGGCCAATACATTTGTGCCGCATTGCTTGGTTTGACTTCTGGCAAGCTTCCTGAAACATGGGCTTTAATAATGTTTATGCTTTCATTTAGCATAGGCGGTATATTACTATTCTTAACAGAAAAGGAGGATTCAAAATAATGGATACAAAATTAAAAATTGAATATACTAAATCTGGTCAGGAAAAACTTGATAGATTTTATAAAGAATTTGAGCAGCAAATTGTAGAACATATAAAACAAAGGAAGTATGCTCCTGGTGATGAAGTAATTGAAATTACAGCTTCTGATATAGATGAAGTGACTAACAAAATCAAAATTATACAACCTAATAAGTCTCAATTAAAACAATTTGTACTTTTTACCTATACTATGTTAGGAGTTCTTATAACATTAGTAGGATTATTCTATTCAGACTTTTTACATATTATAAGGAATGAACCAAATAGATTAATATTTATAACTTCAGGAATTTTCTTATCAACTTTAAGTTTATTTTTCTCCTACTATTTGAAATTAAGACAGAAAAGGGAAAAAGAAATATTTGAAGTAGACATAGAAAAGAAAAAAATTGAAGATTTATATAAAACAGCTTATTCAATCACAAAGAAAGAATTTGAAGAAGCAAGTACTCAGTATAATGATTTGACTGGTTCTGCTGCATTAGATTTTCATGGCAGTCTTTCTGAACTATGGACTTATTTTGAGACTTATAAAATAGATTTAGACACGTATGAACCCTTAGGCATAGATGTGTTTTTGGGTCAAAATAATTTGTTTATATTAAGCTTTTTAGCAATCCAAAAGAATATTGTTGACACATATCAAAAGCAAAATAATGGGAAGCTTCCTGTTGTTAGTATTTCTGTAGAAGAGGATAGAGAACATTTTTTTAAAATGTTCAAAAGATTAAACATTAAGTTATCAATTAAAGGAATTGACAAGAGATATGATATTATAGATGAGGTTTGGTTGCATGAGAAAGGTTAACCGCACAACAAAGGTTAAAAAGTACTAAAAAGCTTTTTAGCCCAACCATTGGTAGTAATAAGCAGAACTTATTGACATGGCACAAGAAAATACCCCTGAAGAAATTAAGGACCAAATAATAAGTTCTATGGGTCCGGATTTTGGCAGCCTTTTTTATGAATTTAGAAATGAGATACTCACTATTACTTATATGTGGGATGAGTACGAAGAATTATATGGGACAAAGGAATCTAGAATTGATATTCTAAATGAATCTGCACCAACTTTCTTCTACTTGGTAGAAAAAGTCATGAGGGAGAACATCTTATTAGGAATCACAAGATTGACTGATCCACCTGTGATGAATGGGAAGAAAAATGTTTCTATCAATGCTATACCGGATTTTTTAAACGATACCGACCTAAAGTCTCAGATAAATAAAAAATTAAAGATATTAAAATCATCAACTCAATTTTGCAGGGATTGGCGTAACAGACATATAGCTCATACTGACTACAACTTAAGAATAGATAGCCAGGCAAAGCCTTTAGAAGCATCAACTCGAAAGAAGATTAAGCAGGCGTTAGATGAAATCCAAAATGTTTTCAACGTAATCAGCTCTAAATTTATCAATACAACTTATATGTTTGATGCTTTGAGAAGCCGCGACGGAGCTTTAGATTTATTATACACTTTAGAAGGTGGATTAATGTATGAAAATGAATGCAAGGAAAAAGGGCTACGATATGTAGATCAAAAGTGGCAGAGCAGAATATGAAAATAAGATGCTACTAAACAATCAAAGAATAAAATAAACTTGCTTACAGATTTCAGCCACTGTTGGTTAAAAAGCAAGGTTTGCATACACTTAACTTTGTAAAAGCATGCAGCTAATTTAGAGAGGAAATAATTTGAAGTATAGAAAAGTTTAACCACCCTCTACGATCTCCCGGGATAATCAGTCTGATTTAAATAGAGCATTAGTATGGTTTTATATAAAAAGCCCCGGCCTCTCGGCCGGGGCTTTTTATATAAAATACACCTCCAGAAGTTCTGTTAGTGATGCGGGTTCACGTAAGCCGGATCGCCGCCGTCGTCGGCAGTAGCGGCCTGCCTTTCCCGGAGTTCTGCCAGCCCGCGTTTGCCGTAGGCCAGCCGCGTAATCACGACGAAAAGCACCGGCACCACAAAAATAGCCAGCAAAGTAGCCGCCAGCATACCGCCGATTACGACCCATCCTATTGTCTGGCGCGATACGGCGCCGGCGCCGGTGGCAGTAGCCAGCGGCACCACGCCCAGTATAAAGGCGGCGGAGGTCATCAGGATAGGCCGCAGGCGTAGTTTTACAGCATCAATGGTTGCTTCAATCAGCTCCATGCCGCGGTCTACGCGCTCTTTGGCAAACTCCACAATTAGAATAGCATTTTTAGCAGCAAGACCAATCAGCGTAATCATACCTATCTGGGCATACACGTTATTGTCGAGCCGTGGCAGGAACGTAAGCGCAAGTATAGCGCCGAACATGCCCAGAGGAATGGCAAACAGGATGGAAAACGGCACAGACCAGCTTTCATACAAGGCTGCTAACAACAACAAAACAAGTATAATAGATAAAGAGAAGATATAAATGGTGCTGTTGCCCGCGGTCAGTTCTTCACGGCTAAGGCCGGAAAAATCGAATCCGTAACCGGCCGGCAACACCTGGGCTGCTATTTCCTGCAGCGCCTGCAGGGCCTGGCCGCTACTATAACCTGGTGCTGCGCTACCCATTACCTCGGCAGAGCGGAACAGGTTGTAGTGCGAGATAACCGATGCATTTTCCTCTACTGTGGATGTAACCAGGGCACTAAGCGGCACAGATGCGCCCTCCCTATTAAGTACATAGTATTGCTTCAGGCTTTCGATATCCATTCTGTAAGCAGTATCGGCCTGGGCTACAACCCTGAAATTACGTCCGTATCGGGTAAAATCGTTGATGTAGCGGCTGCCCATGTAGGAGGACATGGTGGCATAAATATCGGCTATATTTACGCCCAGTTGTTTTGCCTTTTCACGGTTAACTTCTACATGGTAGCCCGGAGTACGGGTATTGAAAAAGCTGTAAGCCATGGCAATTTCCGGCCGCTGGTTGGCGGCGCCTACAAACTGGCCCAGCACCCCTTCAAACTCTTTCAGGCTGCCGCCGCCGGCGCGTTGCTCCAGCATAAAACTAAAACCACCGGAGTTGCCCAAACCAGGAATTGCCGGCGGGGCCACAACAATAACGTTTGCCTCTTTTAGCGCCGCAAACCGTTGGTTCAGAGTGGCCATTACCCCTTGCAGCTGTTGTGCCTCATCCTCTCTTTGATTCCAGGGTTGCAACTGCAGGAAAATGGTGCCACTGTTAGACTTAAAGGAGAAGTTAATCGCATTCAGGCCGCCGATAGCTGTATAGTTTTTAACAGCCGGAATGTCAGCCAGTATGTCACCCATGCGTGCCAGTTGCGCTTCGGTTCTGCTGGCTGAGGAGCCTTCTGGCAGTTCGATGGAGACAAACAGGCGGCCCTCATCCTCGGTAGGTATAAAACCGGTTGGTTTGGTAGCAAATAACCCCACGGTGCCGGCATAAATACAAACCAGCACAATGAGTACCAACGGCGCAGCCTTAATACTCTTATGTACACCACGCGAGTAGGAGGAGGTAGTTCTTTCGAACCAGTTGTTGAACTTGTAGAAAAACTTATTCAGACCTTTAGAACCCTTGTTGATGTTCATTGGCTTCAGCATCAGCGAGCATAGCGCGGGCGTCAGCGTAAGGGCCACAAAAGCGGAGATAAGCACTGAGATGGCGATGGTAATGGCGAACTGCTGGTAGAGGCGGCCCACAATACCCGGTATAAAGCCTACAGGTATAAACACGGCGGCAAGTATAAGCGCAATGGCTATCACCGGCGCCGTAATATCTTTCATAGCCTTGCGCGTGGCCTCTTTAGCCGACAGACCCTCATGGTCCATATAATGCTGCACAGCTTCTACCACCACAATGGCATCATCCACCACAATACCAATGGCCAGCACAAAGCCGAACAGGGTAAGGGTGTTAATGGTGAAGCCGAGCGGGATGAAGAAGATAAAGGTGCCGACAATGGAAACCGGAATGGCCAGCACCGGAATTAAGGTAGCCCGCCAGCTCTGCAAAAACAGGAACACCACAATAATAACAAGTATAAGCGCCTCGACCAGCGTATGCACTACCTCATTGATAGATACCTGTACCACCGAAACCGTCTCAAACGAAACCACATAGTCGACATCGGCCGGGAAAGATTTCTTCAGTTCGTCCAGGGCTGCATACACGCCGTCTGCTGTTTCCAGGGCATTGCTGCCGGGTGCCTGATACAAAAGCAGAATTGCAGATGGGTTGCCGTTGATGGCAGCAGCCCGGCCATAGTCGAAACGGCCAAACTCGATGCGGGCGACGTCCTTCAGGTAAACCAGCGTTCCATCAGCAGGATTGGTGCGAACAATAATATTACCGAATTCTTCCTGTGTCTGCAGGCGGCCTGTTACCGTGATAGGATATTGAAACGCCAGGTCGTTGTATTGCGGTTTGGCACCAACCGTACCGGCTGCTACCTGCAGGTTCTGCTCCTGAATGGCAGCCGTTATTTCATTGGCGCTGATGCTGTATTGCGCCAGCTTATCCGGTTTCAGCCAGATGCGCATACTAAAATCCTGGCCCAGGGCATTAATGTCTCCTACGCCCGGCACACGAAGCAAAGCATCACGCACAAAGATGTTGGTATAGTTATCCAGGTACTGAATATCATGCGTTTCTTTCGGCGAAAAAATACCAATTACCATCATGATACTTGGGTTTCGCTTCCGCACAATTACGCCCAGCCGCCTTACTTCTTCCGGCAGGCTTGGAGCCGCTATACTGGCCCGGTTCTGCACGTCCAGCGTAGCGATGTCAATGTCAGTGCCTACTTCAAAAGTCACACTCATGTTCATTTGGCCGGTGCTGGTGTTAGTAGAGGTGATGTAGGCCATACCTGGCGTGCCGTTAATCTGCGTTTCCACCGGGGTTGCTACGGTCTGTTCTACCGTCTGCGCATCTGCCCCCGTATAGTTAGCCGATACCGACACCACAGGCGGAGAGATATCCGGGTACTGCGTGATCGGAAGGTTCATCATGGCCAGTATGCCCACCAGCACAATCACTATGGAAATGACTATGGAGGTGACAGGCCGTCTTATAAATACATCTGAGATCATGTTTCCTTCAAAAAATTCTTTGGGAGATTATTGTTTTACAGGAGCTTGCTGCGGCGCTCCCTGTGAGGCGCCTACTTGTACTTTAGCTCCTTCGCGCAGCTTCTGGATGCCTTCCAGCACAATGTCCTGACCGGCCTGAAGGCCTTCGCGCACCACTACGTTGCTGTTGAACCGGGTACCTAGCTGCACATTCTGCTGATGCACCGAATCACCCTGTATCACATACACAAAGTATTCGCCCAGCTGCTCTGTGGCAGCTTTGTAAGGTATAACCAGCTGCTCTCCAATGTCCTGGTTCAGCACGCGCACATCCACTGTCATTCCTGGTATCAGCCGTCGGTCCGGGTTCGGCAATTGTATCCGTACGGTGGTGGTGCCCGACTGCCGCCCGATGGCTCTGTCTACGGTGATGAGTTTACCTACATGCGGGTATATTTCGCCATTGTTAAGTTGGATAGTAAACAGCGAATCGGGCTGCGCCTTGGGGTTACTTAAAAAATTGCTGAAGCGGGGCAATTCCTGCTCATTTATTACAAAGTCAACAGCAATAGGGGCCATAGCAGATATGGTGTTCAACAGTGGCTGGCCCGCCGATACCTGAGACCCCACCCGCACCTGCGAAATGCCAATAACGCCATCAAATGGTGCATTGATAACAGAATAACCAAGTTCGTTTGAAGCGCTGCTTACCTGTGCCTGCGCTGAGGCAACCTGCGCTTTGGCAGTTTGCACATTGGTGCGGGCATAGTCCAACTGCTGGAGCGCTATGGCTTCGCGTTCTGCCAGTGTTTCGTACCGTTGCAGGTCTTTCTGATTTTTCTCAAGGTTTGCAATGGCGCTTTGCAGATTTGCCTGCGCCTGCTGGTAAGTAGCCTGGTACCTGGTCTGATCAATTTTGTATAGTTGCTGGCCTTTGGTAACGCGCTGCCCATCCTGCACATATATATTGGTGATATAGCCGGAAACCTGCGGCCGCAGCTCTACTTCCTGAAGTGAAACGACCGTACCAGGATACGTATCGGTGCCAGTTACATCCTGTTCTTTTACCTGATAAGCATTAACAGGAACGGCCATGGCGGCCGGATTCTGCTGCTGCGCATTTTCTTTACCGCCGCAAGATACAAGTATGGCCGGGCCTGTTAGGGCTGCTAACAGCCATGCGTAATTTATTTTCATTCTTTTTTTCCTGACTTTTGATTATTGGATATTGATAGTACCTAAAGCTCGCTGGTAATCGAGTTTGCTGGCCAACACGTTGTAAAGTGCGTTATAGTAATTCAGTTGCGCTGTTCTGAGGTCGGTTTCTGCCACTATCAGCTCTACATAGGCTTTGATGCCTTCGTTGTACTGTAGCCGAATGACATCGTATACTTCCTGTGCCAGTTGCGCATTATCGCGCAGCGTTACCCACTCATAGTAATTGCTTTTATAGTTGGCAAGCGCCGTCTGGTATTCGGTGTTGATGGCCTTGCGGGTATAGTCCGCTTCCACGGCTAAACGTTGTTCCTGCAACTGGGCTATTTTGAGGTTCTGAATTCTTTTTGTGCCCTGGAAGATAGGTATGGACGCTTGCAAACCTACCCCTGAAGTGGGATAAGACTGGCGGTAAAGGTCAGAGAAGTTATCGTTGAAGTATATCCAGTTATAGTTTATATAGGAGGAAACGGTGGGCAGGAAATTCCATTTATAGTATGCTGTGTTCAGTTGCAGCAACTGCTGCTGCGACTGGAGTTGCCGCAACTCAACCCTGTTTGCAAAATCAACTACTTCGGTGGTATCCAGCAGCACGGCCTGTTGCATCACTTCATAGTTGTATGCCACTCCCAGATCTGACTCTGTTGGATAACCCATTAACTGTTTCAGCAGGGCATACTTAGCCTTAATATCTTGCTGCGCTCTGTTTTTGTCGCTACGGATATTGGCCAGCGTAATAGCAGCACGCTGGTAATCTGTTTTATCAACCAACCCTACTTCAAACCGGCTGCGGGCATCGTTGTATTGCTTTTCCTGCCTGGCCAGGTTCTCAGTTAAAATTCGAAGCTGTTCCTGCGTGAACAGTACGTCGTAGAAAGCCTTGCTGACATCCACCACTGTATTTATTTTGGTGTTCTGTATGTTCAGATCAAGTTGCTGCCGTGTATAACGTGCCGCTTTAGAAGCCTGCAGCAACTCACTGCTGTACAGGGTTTGGGTGGCCTCCAACAACACGTTGGAAGTATATCTTTTCCCAAGCGTAAGTATTTCATCTCCAAAAGGCTGCTGCTGAAGCTTTAAGTTACGTGTGCCGCCATAGTTTGCCGAAATCTGCGGGAACCAGTCAGCAAGATTTGCTTTAATTTCCCGTTCTCCAATGGCCTCATCTATCAAAGCCTGCTCCACAGCAGCCCTGTTTTTTAAAGCATAGGCCACGCATTGGTCTAACGTAAGAGAATCGGGGGCGGCGTTTGTTTGAGCCATCAGCAGGGAAGCAGGGCATAGCATGAACCCTGTTACCAGCGGCTTTAAACGTTTAAGTAATTTCATGTTCCTGTTTTGCACTTTATATTGATAAATACTTTAAGCGGATGCTGCTTAATGATATGGAATACTTCCCACAACCCGGGGAAAGCCTTTTTTTCATAGCTTCTGATGTATACATGATGTAATTTATACTTGACCTTAAACGTTTTCTGTATTATACCTGACAATGTTTATTGCGCCTTGTGGAATAAGTACAGCGACAAAAATTTTATTATACTTAAAGCTTTGATTATACAAGTATAAATATTTTATAATCAGCTATTTATACTTTAAAATACTTTTATTTTAGGTCTCGATTTTTATACTTATACTTGTTAAGTATTTAGGTATGACGGGCAGCCATACCTTCCCAGAGCATCTGCGCTATTTGATGCAATTCCGTGTCACTGATAGCTATTTTCCCATATCCCTGCATTTTAGCCGTTGTAATTATATTGCCATGAGCCAGAACGCCTAAAATCTCCGGGTTTACCTTCCGGAAAAAACCTTCGTCAACTCCTTTTCTGAAAAAGCTGAATATTAGCTTATGAAATTCATCGTGTCCTTCTTTTTCCTTTTCGGTGTTATAAGGGGAGTTTACGAACTGCTCGAAGAACCGGAGTGCATTCGGATTGTTTTCATAAAATCTGTACAAGTTCATCCAGATGCGAAAAAAGCGGTCCTGGTAGGGCAGTGTTTCGTCGGCGCCTTCTTCAACTGCTGCTGTCATTTTTTTGCGTATAAGGCAAAACAACTCGCCAATCAGCTCCTCTTTGCTCTCAAAATAATGGTAAATGGTACCGGCCGCCACACCTGCTTTTTTGGCAACCATGCTCATCGGTGTGCCATGAAACCCATTTTCCTTTACCAACTCCAGCATGCTTTCAAAAATGGCCTTCTTCTTATCTGCAATATATTCCATTTACTACACTATATTGAATGTTCATTCGGCCGCAAAGATAGCACGATTTTTTAGTGACCTACAGCGACAGGAAACATTCTTTCGAAAACATGATATAAATATAATATGCCGGTTCCGCGCAAAATCAGAATAAAAGGATGCCGGTGTGTTCTAACGAAACAGATTTGTAGCTGGTAAACTTACATTTTTTGCTCTGTAAAACGACTTCAATCAAGTATACTCTGAGTGCCTTAATCTGAAAAAAGTGTGTTCTTAAGCGAAAAATTTCAGTAACAGATCATTAGATATTATGCTTCTTTTTGAGTAATATATTTTCTTGCCTGCAATTTGACGATGGCAAAGTATAAAGTATAGCCTCCTCCTTTTATACATTGGGAGGAGGCTATACTTTACTGCTCGTCGGTTGAGGGATAGCGGTTGCCCATCTGTCGTTCTACCATCCAGCCCGGATAAGTTTTGGGCGGCGCACTTATTTCATTCAGCCTTTGCAGTTCATCTGCGCTGAGTTGTATTTGTGTAGAATGAATATTAGATATGAGCTGATCCGCCCGCTTCGCCCCGATAATGGTGCTGGTAATGCCCTGCTGCTGGCGCACCCAGGCCAGTGAGATTTCGGCGGCTGATACATCATGGCTTGCGGCCACTTCTTTCAGCACATCAATAATGTCATAGGCTTTTTCTTTGTCGATGAGCGGAAAGTCAAAGCTGTCGCGGCGCGAGCTGCCACCGGTATTCTGGGTGTCGCGCGTATACTTGCCCGACACAAAACCACCGGCCAGCGGGCTCCAGGGCATAAAGGCCAGGTGCTGATCCTGAGCCAGCGGCAGCAAATCGTGTTCAGAGTCGCGGTTGGCAACAGAGTAGAAATACTGCATCGCAACAAATTCATGCCAGCCTTGCCTGCGGGCAATGCCCAAGGCTTTCATCACCATCCAGGCAGGCCAGTTGCATACACCAATATAGCGCACCTTTCCCGACGTTACCAAGTCGTGCAGCGTATACATGATTTGCTCAACCGAGGTGGCCTCATCCACACCGTGTACATACAGCAGGTCGATGTGGTCCATTTGCAGGCGCTTCAGGCTGTCTTCCACCGACTGAAATACGTGGTAGCGCGAAAGGCCCACCTGGTTTACGCCTTCAGCCATACGGCTGCGCACTTTGGTAGCAATAAAGAGTTCGTTGCGTGCGTGGCCATTTTGCCGCAGCCCTTTGCCCAGCAGCTCCTCTGACTGACCAAATGAATAGGCGTTGGCCGTATCAATAAAATTAATGCCTGCGTCAACAGCAGTTCTTAAAAGATCGTTTACTTCATCCTGCTGTTGCTGACCAATAGCTTCCCAATAGCCTTTGCCGCCAAATGTCATAGTGCCCAGACAAAGCTCCGACACCAGCACGCCTGTGTCGCCTAATAAGTTGTATTTCATAGGTAGAATTTTAATTAATAAGGTCTTAGTTTTTCTTAACTCCTAAGCGGGTTAAAAGTTTAGCGCTATAGCAGACGCTTGAGATATAGAACCTGCTGTAGTGCTTCTGTTTGCTGGCATCTCTCCAGCTTTTACGAAAAAAACTGAAATTTTAATGATATTAATTTTCATTTTCGTAAAAGAGTTCTTACATTGTTGATGTTTATAGTGTAATATGCATTATTTATTAATAATTAAGCCGTAAAATGCCTTATTATTTAGATATTAATTTTGCCGCTGAACTTGTGCTGCACCGATTGCTATGTAAGTATTGTAAGTGCATATATTATAGGTGTTAGAAGCCCCCTCTCAACCACATATAATTTTTAAGAAACAGAAGCCTCACCATTGTTTTGAGGTAAATTATCCTTGTTGCAGACCATGAATATAGAAAATGATAACTCGCTTTATCTCCCGCAGGCGGAGCATGACTCGTGTGGCATCGGCTTTCTGACCAACCTGGCCGGGAAAAAGTCTTATGCCACCATTGCCGATGCGCTGGTAATGCTGGAGAATATGGAGCATAGAGGTGGCTGTGGCTGTGAACCGGAAACCGGTGACGGAGCTGGTATACTTTTTCAGCTACCGCATGAATTTCTGGCGGAAGAGTGCCGTCAACTTGGCTTCGAACTTCCTGTGCCTGGGCAATATGGTGTAGGTATGGTGTTTTTTCCGGCGCAGCCGGCATTGCAGGAGCAATGTCGCCAGGTACTGCGCGAGACCGCTGAGGAGCTGGGCTTGCTTATACTTGGCTACAGGGAAGTGCCCGTTAACCGCGCCGGTATTGGGGCAACAGCACTGGCCAATGAACCTAAAATTGAGCAGCTCATTATAAAGCCTGCAGATGCAAGTATACAGGCTGATGCGCTGGAGCGGAAGTTATACGTGTTTCGCAACTATAGCACGCATACAATCGGCAACACAGTGGAAGGTAATGATGGCAATTTCTACTTCGCCAGCCTGTCAGGCAGGGTAATAATATACAAGGGCCAGTTGCGTACCGACCAGGTAAAGACATATTATAAAGATCTGCAGGATGAGCGTCTTGAATCGGCTATTGCCTTAGTGCATTCCCGCTTTTCAACCAACACCTTCCCGCGGTGGAAGCTGGCCCAGCCATTTCGTTTTATCGCCCACAATGGGGAGATTAATACCATCCGGGGCAACGTGAACAAGATGAAGACAAAAGAAGTGCTGATGGAGTCTGACCTGTTCACGAAAAAGGAGCTTAACCTGCTGCTGCCTATCTGTGATGCCAGCCACTCCGACTCAGCTAACTTCGACAACCTGGCGGAATTGCTGGTGCTGGCCGGCCGGTCGCTGCCGCATGCCCTGATGATGATGGTGCCCGAAGCCTGGGAACATAACGACCAGATGTCGCCGGTGAAGAAGGATTTTTATAAGTTTCATGCTTCGTTGATGGAGCCTTGGGATGGCCCTGCTGCCATTTGCTTTACAGACGGCAAAATGGTAGGCGCCATGCTCGACCGGAACGGCCTGCGCCCATGCCGCTACTGCATTACATCAGACGGTACCGTTATCATGGCCTCAGAGGCCGGCGCATTGCCTGTAGACCCTGCTAAAGTAATTCAGAAAGGGCGCCTGCAGCCCGGTAAAATGTTTATAGTTGATCTGGAGCAGGGCAGGATTATTCAGGATGAGGAAATCAAAGAGAAAATAGCCTGTCGCCGGCCATACATGGAATGGGTGCGTCACAACCGTCTGAAACTGCGCGAGATGCTGCCACCACGGGTGCCTGCTTTTGAGTTGCAGGAGGACACGCTGCTGCAACGCCAGCAAGTATACGGCTACACTTCCGAAGATCTGAAAGTAGTTATAACGCCGATGGCCGAGGGGGGCAAAGAACCGCTCGGGTCAATGGGTGCCGATACGCCGCTGGCTATACTTTCTAATCAAAGCCAGCACCTGTCTCATTACTTTAAACAGCTTTTTGCGCAGGTAAGTAACCCGCCAATCGATCCTATACGGGAGCGTATGGTGATGTCGTTATTTACGCGGGTCGGCGCGGGGCAGAACATCCTGTCCGAATCGCCGAAACATTGTAGCCAGGTACACCTTTCGCAGCCCGTGCTGACACACGAGAATATAATTACGCTCAAGCAGCTGGATGAATATGGATATCTGCACAAGGAAATTGCGATTGTATTTAATGCTGACGGACAGCCGCACAGACTGGCCGAGGCCATCGCGCGTATTTGCAGCGAAGCTGAAGAAGCCATCGCGGCAGGATACAATGTGCTGATCCTATCAGACAGAGCCGTTGATGACGCGCATGCGCCTATACCATCCCTGCTGGCTACCGGTGCTTTGCAGCATCACCTTATCCGCAACAGGATACGGACAAAAGCCAGTATTGTGGTAGAAGCCGGCGATGTATGGGAAACACATCACTTTGCCACACTGGTTGGTTATGGCGCCAGCGCTGTGCACCCATACCTGGCTTTCGAAACTATTATGGCGCTGAATAAGCAACAGGAGCTGAAAAATGACCTGACAGATGAGGAGGCGCTGCAGAACTATGTTAAAGCAATTGGCAATGGTCTGCTAAAGATTATGTCGAAAATGGGCATTTCCACACTGCAGTCTTACCAGGGCTCCCAGATTTTTGAGTGCCTGGGTCTGAACCCGGAAGTTATCAATACCTGCTTTGAAGGTACGGTTTCCCGTATAGGTGGCATGGGCTTTGACGGCATTGCACGGGAGGTACTGGTACGGCACAGGTATGTTTACGCGCAGCATTTCTCACCAAGGTTACCGGCTGGCGGGTTTTATCAGTGGAAACGTGATGGCGAGGCCCACCTCATGAACCCGGATACTATTCACCTGCTGCAATACTCCACCAAACGCAACGATTACGGGCTGTACAAGAAATACGCTCAGCTTATAAATGAACAGAATAAGTATGCAATAACGCTACGTAGCCTGCTGGACTTCCGTGAGTGCCAGCCTGTGCCGCTGGAGGAGATAGAGCCCGTGGAAAGTATACTTAAGCGCTTTGCTACCGGCGCTATGTCTTTTGGATCTATTTCCTATGAAGCGCATAGCACGCTGGCCGTTGCTATGAACCGCATCGGTGCCAGAAGCAACAGCGGGGAAGGAGGGGAAGATGATGTTCGTTTCGAGATAAAACCGAATGGGGACTCAGAGCGATCTTCTATCAAACAGGTAGCATCCGGTAGGTTTGGTGTTACAAGTTATTACCTGGCCAATGCCGATGAACTGCAGATAAAGGTTGCTCAGGGCGCTAAGCCAGGCGAAGGCGGCCAGTTGCCCGGCCATAAGATCGATGACTGGATTGCGCGCGTCCGGCACTCCACACCAGGCGTAGGCCTTATTTCGCCGCCACCGCACCACGATATTTATTCTATAGAAGACTTGGCGCAGCTTATTTTTGACCTGAAAAATGCAAACCGCGCTGCCCGTATAAACGTGAAGCTGGTAGCAGAGGCCGGCGTGGGCACTGTTGCGGCAGGCGTAGCCAAAGCAAAGGCTGATGTGATATTAATCTCTGGTCATGATGGCGGAACCGGCGCTTCGCCTATCAGTTCTATCCGCCATGCAGGTGTGCCCTGGGAATTAGGATTGGCGGAAGCGCATCAGACTTTAATAAAAAACAACCTCCGCAGTCGTGTTGTGCTGCAGACGGATGGCCAGATACGCACCGGCCGCGACCTGGCTATTGCTACCTTGCTTGGCGCTGAAGAATGGGGCGTAGCCACGGCTGCCCTGATTGTGGAAGGCTGTATTATGATGCGCAAATGCCATCAGAATACTTGCCCCGTGGGTATCGCCACCCAGGATCCGGAACTTCGGGCTTTGTTTACGGGCAAGCCTGAGGATGTGGTAAATTTGTTTCTGTTCCTGGCCGAGGATTTGCGCGAGCACATGGCTGCGCTGGGTTTCCGTACTATTAATGAGATGGTGGGGCAGGCAGATGTTCTGAAAGTAAGAGAAAACAACGCTTACTGGAAAATAAAAGATCTGGATCTGAGCCGGCTGGTATACAAGCAGCCTACAGGTCCTGAAGTCGGGCTCTATAAGCAAATGGAGCAGGATCATAAAATGGAAGAAGTGCTGGACTGGCAACTGCTGGAAGCTGCAAGGGAGTCGCTTGACTACCAAACGCATGTTCAGGCATCCTTCAACTTAAAGAACATAGACAGATGCGTGGGCACGCTTCTCTCGAACGAAATTTCTAAGAAGTATAAAAAAGCAGGGCTGCCTGAGAGAACAGTTCATTTCAATTTCAGGGGATCTGCCGGTCAGAGCTTTGGGGCTTTCGGAGCGCCGGGGCTGCACCTGGAGTTGGAGGGAGAAGCAAACGACTATTTTGGCAAAGGATTGTCGGGCGCGCAACTAATTGTTTATCCGGACAGAACTTCCGGCTATAAACCAGAGGAGAATATCATCATCGGCAATGTGGCGCTCTATGGCGCTACTTCCGGCGAAGTATACATTAACGGCATGGCCGGTGAGCGCTTTGCTGTCCGTAACTCTGGTGCCAAAGCTGTAGTGGAGGGAGCAGGCGACCATGCCTGCGAATACATGACCGGTGGTGTGGTGGTAATACTGGGAGCTCTGGGTCGCAATTTTGCTGCCGGCATGAGCGGCGGACTGGCCTTTGTATATGATCCGGAACAGCAATTGCAGGAGCATTGCAACAGAGAGATGGTGGATTTGGATCAGGTCGCCTTTGAAGATCACCTGATGCTACGGCAGCTACTTGAGAGCCATGTGAAGTATACAGGCAGTGCTGTGGCCGCCGCCATTCTAGAGCGCTGGGAGCAGGCTGTTAGAGCTTTTGTAAAAGTGATTCCGCAGGAGTATAAAGCCGTGCTTGCCCAAAGAAATAATCCATTAAGAAAAGCTATATAAAATTAGCCATGGGAAAAGAGAGAGGATTTATGGAACTTGGCAGAGCCTTGCCGCCTGCTAGAGATCCAAAAGAACGCATAAACGATTTTAAGGAAATATACCTGGAGCCGGGCTTCGAACTAGCCAATCAGCAGGCCACCCGCTGCATGGACTGCGGGGTTCCATTTTGCCATAGTGGCTGCCCGCTGGGGAATAAAATCCCGGATTTTAATGATGCCGTTTATAAGGAGAACTGGGCACATGCCATCGAAGTACTGAGCAGTACCAACAACTTTCCGGAGTTTACAGGGCGTATCTGCCCGGCACCATGCGAATCGGCCTGCGTGCTGAGCATCAACAAGAACCCGGTAGCCATAGAGTACATCGAAAAGTCTATTGCCGAAAAAGCTTTTGAACTGGGACTGATTAAGGCGCAGCCGCCTCTTATAAGAACAGGCAAGAAAGTAGCAGTGGTAGGTTCCGGGCCAGCGGGCCTAGCTGCCGCTGCGCAACTAAATACGGCCGGCCACTGGGTAACGGTTTTTGAGAAGCAGGACGTTATCGGTGGTTTGCTGGCCTACGGTATTCCTGACTTTAAACTCGAGAAATGGGTAATTGAGCGAAGAATCATGTTGCTGGAGGAAGAAGGTATCACCTTTAAAACCAATGTACATGTGGGCGTAACCTTGTCTGCTGACGAACTGCAGGCTGATTTTGATGCTATTGTGCTGTGCTGCGGCGCCGAGGTGCCTAAAGTACTGCCCATAGAAGGGCATGATCTGAAAGGCATACATTACGCTATGGATTACCTGGTGCAGCAGAACCGCCGTGTGCGCGGCCTGGAGGTGCAGGAAGAACCCATACTGGCTACAGGTAAGCACGTGGTCGTGGTGGGCAGTGGCGATACAGGTTCCGACTGCGTGGGCACTGCCAACCGGCAGAAAGCTACTTCCGTTACCCAGATTGCCCGTATGTATGAGCCGCCACGGCAGCGCCACGAACGTAATCCCTGGCCGCAGGTACCCATGGTGATGCAAAGCTCCAGCTCACACGAAGAGGGCTGTAACCGCACCTGGGCAATGCTCACCAAAGCTTTCGTAGGTGATGAACAGGGCCATGTAAAGGGCTTGGTGGTAGCTGACCTGCGATGTGAAGAAAGCGTAGCAGGCAAAAGATATTTTGAGATTGAAGGATCAGAACGCGAACTGCCATGCGATATGGCGCTCGTAGCCATCGGCTTTGCCTATACGCAACCCAAAGGTTTGCTGGAGCAACTGGGAATTACGCTGGACGAATACGGCAGCATACTTGCTGATACGCGCTTCCAGACCAATGTAGAAAAGGTATTTACGGCAGGCGACGCCCGACGCGGACAATCACTGGTAGTATGGGCCATATCGGAAGGCAGAGAAGCGGCCCGTGCCGTAGATGAGTTTCTGATGGGTACCTCGGCCTTGCCGTCTAAAAACTTGTCAGTGCTGGATTTGATGGCTTGGTAGCTATGTCGGGGCTGTGTTGGGTTGGTGGTAACGTAGTGGGTTTTGTGAAGGTTGGGTATTTGAAAAACCGAAGTTCACTTAATGATGCTGTTGATTGTTGTTTTACTGATTAAATATAGTTTGCCAACCCAACATTTACAAAGTCGCTTGTTGTGCGTTCGTTTTTATACGCAAATCAGTTTTCTTACAAAGCAGCATTAAGCCAATCCAATAAGAAGGTGCTAACGCAATGGCCGGTACCATAAATGGATAATAATATTGAGCGTCTATCAGTAAGGACATACTGCAAAATGTAATTCCAATAGTGTTAAAAATACACAATATTACAAATTGCCATTTTCTTATTTCAACCTGTTTAACAAGCAGTAGCGAAAGCCAGATTGCCGCAGCGTATAGCGAAGCTCTTGCCCAGGTACGCCAAACCATATTATAGTCATAGTTCGTAAAGAAATCATCTGCTCTCTTACCGCTGTCCACCCATTTATGCATTTCAGTACTAAACATAAACGAACTGAAATTGTCCCATATATTAAGCAACGTCGCAACGATAAAAAATACAATGAAGACCTTGGAAATAATAGTTTTTACGGGGGCGGCGGCTTTAAAACTTCCTGCAAAGAATAGCAAGATAGCAACAGTTAACATTCCGTACCTGAATTGTTCGATGTAAGAAAAATTAAGCAATTCTGCATTCTCTCTCGGAGGTCCTAGGTGCAAGGGAAAAATTGCAGCCATTCCAATTGCAAAAAACAACCAGCCTGCAAGTGTTTTTTGGGCTTTTTGAAAATAAACCAATCCTAAAGCTACAACTATAATTATGCTGCAAAGTAAGAGATATTTAGAAAATGTTTGGTTGTCAACTTGAGCTTCCGGGGGAAAGAGATTTTCAGTAATTGGCCAAAATGGTAATATAATCAGAATAAATCCCGCTATAATTTGTAAGATTCTTTTCAGCATAATCTTAGTTTGGTTAGAGATCTTGCAAAATGACTTATATATTGTGGCCAGCAAGAACTAATCTTGCTGGCCACAATATATATGAAGTAAATTATCAATTTATACTACTGCCATTCAGCCCATTTAAACCCGGTTATTCATACTTACAGCGAGCCGATATGTTCGTAGCTGTTGTCGGTTTCCCAGTCGCGGAAACGCTGGATTTCCTTTTGAAATGCGTTTACAAACCAAGCCATCAGGCTCAGATCATCGAGCAGGCCCAAACCGGGAATAAAGTCAGGAATAATATCGAGCGGCGTTACCAGGTATAGCAGCACGGCCACACCCACCAGCAGCGAAGATTTGGACACCTGCCGGTAAGAGCCATCAATGTAAGCATGCACCAGCCTGATAAATGTCTGCATGATCTCCTTTACCTGCTGAAAGCTGTCTTTTGAGCTGCCTGTGTCTATTAACTTGCCGTAGGCGGTGGTAAGCAGTATACCAAGTTTAACAGGTTTGGCCAATAATATTCCGGCTTTGCCAAGGTATTTTCTAAAAGCAGGAGTTTGCGAAAGCACAAGTCCCTTCTTGATCCAGTCGTATAGCATAATAGTAGAGTGTTTTAGAACTTAATACGGCGCAAAAGGGCAAAAGGCTTTATGTTGCAGCCTTACATTTTGTATCAAGGTATAAATTATAAAATATTTATGATGCAGCGCTTGATTCCTTAAAATTCTTCTTTAAATTGATGTACTTGATCTGATGATAGTACAAGCGTGCTGTCTCCTTCTTATAATTCTTATAACAGGCCCTTATGAAGCTGATTTGGAAATTGGTTTTGCCGCTTCCGGTACTAGCGGCGGCCTTTTGCGGTATTGCTTACCGGCTGCCCACCCAGCTGCAGGCCGAGCATCGTGTGGTGCTGCGTGTAAGTCCCGAGCAGGTATACCCGTACCTGAACAACCCGATGGAGTGGCCAAAGTGGAGTGCACTGAGCAAAGCAGCAGATCCCAGTATCATTTATCTGTATGGTGGCCCTATGGCAGGCGTAGGTGCGCGTATGCAATGGAGTGGTGATAAGCTGGGAGACGGAAATATGCAACTGACAGCAAGCGCCAGCCCCAGCTCCATCGCCTATGTGCAGCATGAAACAAGCCTGCCAGACAGCGTATTTGGCGAGTTTACTTTAGCGCCGGCTTACGGCGGCACAGAGGTGATCTGGCGGCAAAAGTCTGCTATAGGCACTAATCCTATGGCTCGCTTAATAGGTTTGTATAAGCAGTATAGAAAGCAGCAGGAAGTAGAGCAGGGGCTCGCAGGCCTCAAAATGCTGGTGCTGCAAAACACAAAGAGAAGGGCCTCAAATTAGTTGTTACAAATATAAAAATATTCACCACCCATCATTACAAGTATAAGAAGCTGAATATGAAATTATACCTGATAAATGAAGATAAGGTATAATCTTAGCGACGCGTAATTTTTTATTTAACTTACAAAAATGCCTCTTACAATCAACAGACCGGACTTGGAAGAGTACCCGGACACATACCAGCATTATATGGATCAGTTGCCGGATGGCGATGTGCTGTACCTGCTCGACAAACACAGTACAGACCTCCGCCACATGTTCCGACATATTTCTGACGAGCGGGCGGAACAAAATTATGCGGAAGGAAAATGGACAATAAAAGAACTGCTGCAGCACCTGATAGATACGGAGCGCATTTTCAGTTACCGCGCCCTGTGTTTCAGCCGCGGCGATAAGCAACTGCTGCCAGGTTTTGATGAGAACATGTATGCGTATAATTCCCTGGCTAACATCCGGCTGCTAGGAAGTATACTGGATGAATATGAACAGGTGCGCCGGGCCAACCTGCTGCTGTTCCGTAGCTTCACCTCCGAAATGCTGAACCAGGTAGGTAATGCCAATGGACGGAACATTACGGTGCGGGCGCTTATTCATATGCTTGCTGCCCACGAAGTACATCACATCAACATCCTGCAAAACCGCTACCTGAAAAGGAAAGACTGAGGGAAAGAGTCAATATACCTTGAGCAATAGCTGGAGCCTGGTGAAGGAAAATATAAAGTCTAAAGCAAAAGCACAGGCTTAACTTTTTAAGAAAAGTTAAGCCTGTGCTTTTGCTGTTTAAATTTTTCCGGACAAACTAAGTAAACCCGCTACAACAACTCATTTGCCAGGTTGGCCAGTTCGGAGCGTTCGCCTTTCAGCAGTGTGATATGGGCGTATAGCGGGTGGTTTTTGGCGCGGTCTATCAGGTAAGAAAGGCCATTGCTCTGCGAGTCGAGGTAAGGCGTGTCTATCTGGTAAATGTCGCCGGTAAAAATAATTTTAGTGTTTTCGCCTGCGCGGGATATAATGGTTTTTACCTCATGCGGTGTCAGGTTCTGTGCCTCGTCTACTATAAAGATAATGTTAGACAAGCTGCGCCCGCGGATATAAGCCAATGGCGTAATCATCAGTTTCTCTAATTCCAGCATGTCGCGGATCTTCTGAAACTCCTTGCTGGTTTCCGAAAACTGGTTCTGGATATACTTCAGGTTGTCCCACAGCGGCTCCATGTAGGGGTTCAGCTTCGATTTAATGTCGCCGGGCAGATAGCCAATGTCCTTGTTGCTAAGCGGCACCACCGGCCGCGCCAGGTAAATTTGCTTGTACTCGCGGCGTTGCTCCAGCGCACTTGCCAGGGCCAAGAGCGTTTTGCCTGTGCCCGCCACGCCCTGCACCGACACCAGCTTTATAGTAGGGCTGGTGAGCGCATGTATAGCGAAGGTCTGTTCGGCATTTCGAGGTTTTACCCCAAAGGCTGTAAGCTTGTCAACCCGCTCTAACTGCTTGCTGACTGCATTATAAAAGGCTAGTATAGAGCTTTTAAAACTCTTTAGTATAAAGTAATGATTATCTGCCGGAGGCACTGCCATTACCTTTTCCGTATCACAATACCCTTTTTCGTACAGCTCGTTTATAACATTAGCAGGTACATCCTCCAGCGTATCATTGCCGGTATACAGCCCGGCCACGTCCTGTATTTTTCCTGTTTCATAGTCTTCTGATACCAGGTTAAGGGCGCGCGCTTTCAGCCGGAGATTTATGTCTTTGGTAACCAGCACCACTTTGCTCTCAGGTCGTTCCCGCTGCATCTGAAGCGCCGAGTTCAGAATTCGGTGATCATTTTTGTCGCCAAAAATTTCCACAGCATCCAGCGAGGAGGCGTTATTCATCAGCACTTTAAAATGGCCTTTGTTTTTGCCGTTGAGCGGAAGCCAGTCCTGCAACTTATGTTCAGCAGAAAGCTTGTCGATGAAGCGGATAAACTCACGGGCCTCAAAGTTTTTTATGTCATTGCCCTTTTTAAAATTATCCAACTCTTCCAGCACCGTAATCGGAATAGCTACATCGTGTTCCTGAAAGTTCTGAATAGCGCTGTGGTCGTACAGAATAACAGAAGTATCAAGTACAAACACTTTTTTACCAGTATTGGCAGGAGTAGCGCTGTTAGAGGAAGTTGTTTCTGGTGTTGCTGATTTAGAGGCTTTTGCCTGGCCGGAGGATTTTGTTTTTTTTGATTTTTCGGGAGATATCTCAGGTGTTTCGCTTTGGTTTGGCATACACATTGGCTTAGGGTGAAACGCTGTGTTCTGGCTGCTTGGTGGGCCTAACGCAGAGGTGCTGCCCGTAGCAATATTTGATACTACGAAAGATTTTCTTTAGCGGCTGCCACTAGGGAGGAGCTGGTTTGCGCCGTAATCATTTAAAAGAAATCAGAAGTAGTTAGTTTGAAATTATCTTACTGAAAGATAATCATTTATACAGACTATTCTATAACTAATTTTTTTGTTATAAGTATAAATTTAATAGCATTAGCAATCAATCTTCTACATATTTAAACATCTCAATTTTGAGAAAGATTAAGCTGGTTTACTTTATGTATTGCTAAGTATAGTCTTGCAGGTACAGGCGCAGCAGAAGCCTACAGGAATCTAATCCTTAAGGCATGGCAAGCAATTGGGCACCCGGAAATACTACTATTCATATGAAAAACGGCTGATGGCGGAGAAGCGCAAAAGCAAAAAGGATTATATACTTGTAAAGCGCTTTTATGAAAGCGTAAACTTCGCAGAAGAAGGCCTGACTCGCTAGTTGAGACCGGTAATATTATTCGGTATTAGTTGTTCAGCAATTAAAGTATATGATGAGAATGGCAGGTTCAGCCATCAGGAGTAATATGAGAAAGGCTACGGGATTTCTTTTGATTGATAGTATAAGCGCCGTCGGAGCTTCAACCCTGGCGGCGCTTATACTTTAGTAGGATGGAATTTCAGGTTTATTGTCTAATATTTGTTCGATGCGCTCCATCACAGCAGCATCTAGTTTCTGCAACACATCTATCGCTTTCATGTTTTCTTTAACATGCTCTGCCTTGGAAGCACCCGTAATAACGGTGGTGACGTGTGGGTTTTTCAGGCACCATGCCAGCGCCAGCAAGGTAGTAGTAGTACCTAGATCCTTGGCTACCTGCTCCAGTTGCTTCACCTTTTCAATCTGTTGCTGCGCCTCTTCGCCTGTCAGGCGTTCCCGTAGCCAGTTCAGGTCGTCATGCTCTGCTGCCCTGGAGTGTTCCGGCACGCCGTTGTTATACTTGCCTGTGAGCAGGCCCGAGGCCAGCGGCGACCAGATGGTGGTGCCCATTCCGGCTACTTCGTACAGCTTCCGGTATTCTTTTTCTACCCTTTCGCGATGAAACATATTGTACTGTGGCTGCTCCATGGTAGGCGGGATCAGGTTGTACTGGCGGGCAACACTATAAGCTTCCATAATCTCCTGCGCGCTCCACTCAGATGTGCCCCAGTACAATACTTTGCCCTGCGTAATCAAGTCATGCATGGCGCGCACGGTTTCCTCTACGGGCGTTGCGATGTCGGGGCGGTGGCAGAAGTATAAATCCAAATAATCTACCTGCAGGCGCTGCAGGGCAGCGTTGCATGCTTCCACTACATGTTTGCGGCTCAGGCCTTTCTGGTTGGGCTTGTCGCCGCCCCAGAATACTTTGCTTGATACCACAAAGGTGCTGCGATCCCAACCGGAATTTTTTAGTATTTTGCCCATCACGCGTTCTGACTCGCCATTGGCATATGCTTCCGCATTATCGAAAAAGTTAACGCCGTTATCGTAAGCAAGGTGCATATTTTTTTCGGCGGTACTATCGTCTATCTGCTTTCCGAAGGTCAGCCATGAGCCCAGCGACAGCGCACTTACCTGTAAACCTGATTTTCCTAATCTTCTGTATTCCACGTTGTTTGATTTTGAATGATTGAATAATAGAATTTTAAATGAGAAGTAGTCTGAATTTTATCTAACGCGACAGATGGAAGAAATGATTTTAAGAAGTATAATTCTCTGCTTCGCAAAGCAATGTTGGGAAAAAGTATTCCAGCAGATTTATACAAAATATTGAGGTATTCAAAAATTTATTTATTCAAAATTAACTAAGTGTATAGTAATCCTCTTTCTCTTTGTCGTGGAGACGCAGGTAACCATGTAGGACAAGCTTAACCAGCGTGCGGTAGGCGCGGCGCTCCGAAAAGTTGGCCAGCTGCATGTACTGTTTCAGGGTGATGCGCGGCTGCTTTTTCAGGTAATCCAGCACTGCATTTTCGTGGCGATCGAGGGGCAGGCGCTCAAAAGCAGAAGCTGGTACCTGTAAGGATTTATCAACCATTTTGCTGGTTTGCACGCTGGTGTCCTTTACACGCACGTAGCCCCGCCAGTCATCATCTTTTATCTTGGCAAAGTGGGATTTATGAGGGCTTTCAGGTACGTATACCACCAGCACGGTATTATCATCCGCTTCTACCTCTTCGTACTGCACCGCTACAGGCGGATCGCAGTAAAAATCGGCTGCCATTTGTAAAGTATGTTTCTCTTCTTCAGGGTCGATTCCGCAGATATAGCCATTGTCTTTTACGCCTACCAGAATGCGCCCGCCACGGGTATTTGCAAAGGAAACCAGGGTTCGGGCAATTTTCTGAGGCTGGGTTACCCGCTGCTTAAAATCAACTGTGTCGTTTTCACCCTGCAGAATAAGGCGCTGCAGTTCATCCAATGAAAAGCTGTGGGCCATACATGTATAACTATAGTATAAAAAGCGGCTGTTTTAAATCCACCTTAACACTTATACTTAAGTAGATGCCACTTTTGTTTTCAGAATCGATTGCAAAGCGTATGCGTCACGCATCATGTATAAGTATGGCCGGAACAAATAGCATAAACAAAAAAAGCGAACCCTGGGGCTCGCTTTCCTGATTCTATCTAGGTGCAATACTTAGAAAGGCAGATCGTTGTCAGCGTCGCTGCTGTAAAATGTCGGTGCATCGGCCTTGGCAGGAGCACCGGCTGCCTGACCTCCAAAGCCGCCGTTACCGGCTGCTGCCGGTTCAATGCGCCAGGCCTGCAGGTTGGTGAAGTACATGGTGGTGCCATTCTTGGTAAATGGCTTGCCCGACAGGTTGAAGTTTACTTTCACTTCATCGCCATTCTTGTAGCTGTCCAGCAGGCTGCACTTGTCCTGCGTCAGCTGGAATTTTACATACTGGGTATACGAACCATCCGGAATCTCCAGCACAAACTCACGTTTTCTGAACTTGTCACTTACCTGTTGTTCCTCAAATATTTCGTACAGCTTTCCTTGGATATCAAACGCCATAATGCTTTAACTTAATAAATAGAAAGTTTATTTTAAAACAAAGATAACCATTTTTCACCTGAATCAGGTCCTTCGAAGCCAGGAATAAACAGAAAAATTATCGGAGATGCCAGGTGATAGAACGGCCTGCACTATGCTTGCGTAAAGCTTACCTGAACTATACCAGACACTTATCAGCTGATGAAAAATATAGCTATTGCCATTCATGGCGGCGCCGGAACGATTACGAAGGCATCGCTTACACCTGAAAAGGAAGGAGCTTACAAAAATGCTTTAAAAGAGGCTGTGGAGGCTGGGCACCAGCTGCTGGCCCGCGGCGGATCTGCTCTGGATGCTGTAGAGGTGGCTGTGGCAAGTATGGAAGACACGCCACTGTTTAACGCTGGAAAAGGAGTTGTGTTCACAAACGAAGGCAGGCACGAGATGGATGCCGCCGTTATGTGGGGTAAAACTTTAGAAGCCGGGGCAGTTGCTAGTGTGCGAAGTATAAAAAATCCGGTAAAGCTGGCGCGCGCCGTGATGGAGCATTCAGAATTTGTGCTGCTGGGGAGCTATGGGGCAGAGGAATTTGCTCGCACGCAAGCCATCGACTTTATGCCCCAGGAATATTTTTATGATGCGTACCGATACAAGCAGTGGATTGAAGCCCTGGAATCCGGCTCCGTATCATTAGACCATTTTGAAAAGAAAGAGAAGAAGTTTGGCACCGTTGGGGCAGTAGCCGTAGACGCAAAGGGCAATGTAGCTGCTGCAACATCCACCGGCGGCCTTACCAACAAAAAATATAACCGCATTGGCGACTCGCCTCTTATTGGAGCCGGTACCTATGCCAATAATCATACCTGTGCTGTTTCGTGCACAGGAACCGGCGAATTTTTTATACGGGCAGTGGCTGCTTACGATATTAGTTGCCTGATGGAATACAAAGGTTATACTTTGCAGCAGGCATGTGAAGAGGTGGTGATGCACAAACTGGTGAAACTTGGCGGCGAAGGCGGCCTTATTGCCATTACATCAGCTGGTGACATTGCGCTGCCTTTTAACTCAGAGGGTATGTACCGGGCCAGCAAAAAGAATGAAGAAGATACATATACAGCTATCTATAAAGATAAATAAGAGCAGGATTGTTGAAGCTATATTTTTTCAGCGCCTTCCTGTATAAACGCATGTTTCAGGGCGGCTGCATCTTTAAAGAAACGACGTGTTTCTATATCGAAAATATTGCCTTTGGCGAGCACGTGCATCACCATATTTTCGATAGCTATAGGTCGACCTTTCTCCACCTCAGCCACGTTGGTGTAACCAATATTATAGCCGTCGGCAACTACAACCAGATTAGACCCAATGGTTTCTATCATTTTTCCTTTTGTAATCAGCACGCCTGTGTCTTCGCCCAACCCGATGCCAATCATTTTAGGATAAGTGGCCACGGCCTCCATTAACCTGCCGAAACGGCCCCGCACCACAAAATGCGTGTCTATTATCACATCGTCCAAAAAATTAAGCCCTTTGCCTATTTTTACAGCTTCCTTAAGTAGCGACGCTTTGGCGCTGCCGCCTTTTATCATGATACTGGACATGGCCATGGCACCGGCACTTGTTCCGGCAATCACAAATTCTTCCTCCCAGTAGCGCTGTTTCAGAAGCTTCAGTATTTCCGTATTCAGGAAAATGCGGGTAAGGCGTGATTGATCGCCGCCACTAAACATAACTCCGTCTGCCTGGCGCAGGCGCTCCAGGTATTCCGGCTGCAAAACATCTTTCTCTTCCCGGATGTGCATAAGGCCTGCTTTCTCCACTCCTAAAATACCGAATGCGCTCAGGTAGCGTTCACCCACTTCCTCCGGAATCATCGAGGCCGTCGTGATGACTTCTATTTGCGGATCATTATTAGGAATTTCCTTCAGGAAGCGCTTCAGGATGCCTAATTCAAAAAAATCTAAATAATATTTTCTTTTATAGCTTGGGTTAGGGTATGATCCTTTGTCTTCGTTTCCGCCAATTGCTATAAGTTTTCCTTTGGGTAAATTCACTGGGTTCTGAAATTTTAAAATGATATGATTGCAGTAGCGCCAAAAATAGAAAGCAGTAAATTGAGATGCTCAGGCTTCAGGAGGTGGCATACTACACTAAATTACCTGATTTCAGCGAAATCGTTTCAAATATTATTTTGTTAAATCCGCTGGCAACTGCAAAAGCATGTCTAAGCATAGACTTTTTAATATGAATAACATTTGTAATATTATATATTTATGTCTATCTAAGGCAACATTAAGCTTTTAGCCTGATAAAAGTAATATTTTGCATAACCTCCTTTACAAGGTCTCGTATAGCTGAATCACAGTTACAAATGAATTTTAACGCGCAACCTTTCCAAGCTATGAAACTTAATAATTTAAATGATTTATTAGTCCACGAACTCAAAGATATTTACAGTGCCGAGCATCAAATAACCAAAGCGTTGCCTAAAATGATTAAGGCTGCTTCTTCAGAAAAGTTAAAAGCCGCTTTTGAGGAGCACCTGCAGGTAACAGAGCAGCAAATTGAGCGCCTGGACAAAGTTTTTGATTTAATGGGTGAGAAAGCTGAAGCAGAACATTGCAAGGCAATGGAAGGCATCATTAAAGAAGCAGACTCCATGCTGAGCGAGCGTGCCGACGCAAGTGTAATGGATGCCGCCTTAATTGCTTCTGCACAACGTGTGGAGCATTATGAAATTGCCGCTTACGGCACTGTTTGTACTTATGCCAAACAGCTCAATTTGTCTGATGTGGCAAACCTGCTGGCGACGACGCTGGAAGAAGAAAAAGCAACAGACCAGAATCTGACTGCTATTGCCGAAGGGACTGTTAACCTGAAAGCAGAACATTAAGCACTATTGCTTAAAATAACATTGGAGAAAACTCTGTTCTTTCGCCTGGCTTTCATCAGCAGGAGATGAAAGTGACAGAGTTTTCCATTTTATACTACATAGCAAAGCCCCGCAGAATCCGCGGGGCTTTGCTATGTAGTATAATGCATACCCTGCTATTTGAGCAAATCATCCAGCGTAACCGTAGCAACGGCGTGATAATTTGACCTTGATTTAGCATATAAAGCCAACGCTTTTTCCATACCCTCTGGCGTTGCAATGAGCGCCTTATAAATCGGAACCAGAAATTTGCGCCGCCCAACGTTTATCAGGAATGTCTCCAGGGCCTGATCTGCCGATGTGTAATTGTTATGGATAGCGTGCAGGAGCCAGGCGGCCAGCACTTCAGAGTTGCCCGATGTAGTGAAGTGAAAGGCGTTGTCGAGGTCAGTTATTTGCTGCGCCGTCATCTGCTCCGGCAGTATCCGGATAAAGTGCAGCCATTCGTGGCTCGACCAGTTTTCGGTGTTTAGTTGTGCAGCAGATTTTCTGTTTTTCCAGTCTGTATACGTCTTCTCCACATTGGCAAAGCGACTGGAAACAGGCTTTACAAAATCTTCGGGCAATCCCGGTGTATAAACCCAGCCCTCTATGTTAATCTTTTCCGCCAATTCGTCGTCCTTTATCAGTTCTTGTCGCAGAAAGTGCAGAAACAGATTGGTGCTGGTGCTCTGGAAAGCGAACATGTTAAAATACTTCTTCACAAACGTATCGAACTGTTCCCGGCCTACCGTCTGTTCAATGTTGCGAAGGAAGAAATTCCCTTTTTCATAGGCAATGTCATTCAGGCCTTCATCCGGATCACGGCCTTCTAAATTCAATTTCAGGCATGTATCTTCGCTGGTAGCTCCTAATTCATTTATTGTTTTTTGCAGATCCTGATAGCCCAGCACCTGTAGCATATTTGCATAATCATTTCCGTAAAGCTCCTCCATAATACGGCGCTCAAAGTATACCGTAAATCCTTCATTCAGCCAGAAATCATTCCAGGTGCCGTTGGTAACTAGGTTGCCGCTCCAGCTATGCGCCAGTTCATGGGCAACAAGGCTGGTGAGGGAACGATCTTTAGCCAGTACGGTAGGCGTCACAAAAGTCAGGCGCGGGTTTTCCATGCCGCCAAACGGGAAGGACGGCGGCAGCACCAGCAAATCATAGCGTTCCCATCTATACTTGCCATACAATTTCTCAGCGGCAGCCAGCATCTTGCCCATCTCTGCAAACTCATAAGCAGCGGCATCGATGGTGGCGGGCTCCGCATAAATGCCTGTTTGTGGGCCGAGCGGCCGGAACATTAAATCGCCTACAGCAAGTGCCATCAGGTAAGATGGAATGGGTTGCTGCATCCGGAAGGTATACATACCGGCACTGTCTTTCTCCTGCGGATTTTCGGCGCTCATCACGGCAAGTAATTCTTCCGGCACTTTTACATTTGCAGTGTAAGTGATGCGGATGCCCGGGCTATCCTGTATCGGAATCCAGGTACGGGCAAGTATAGCCTGCGACTGGGTAAACAGAAAAGGATACTTTTTGCCTGCCGTCTGCTGCGGGTTCAGCCACTGCACAGCGGCGGCACCTGGCAACGTTTTATACTTTATGGTTACTATTCTGGTGTCAGGCTTTATACTTATGATAAGCGGCTGGCCCAGGTATTTGTCTTCTTCGCCGAGCCTGAAGGCAGTTGTTTCTTCCTTGCTTTCTCCTAAGTATGCCTGCTCGATGTCTAAGTTGCGGGTGTCAAAAATAATTTCATCGGTACCGGCAATGTTTTCGATCTGATAGGAAGCAAGTCCGCTAATAGTTTTGCTGTCGAAGTCTACAACAATGTCCAGGTCCAGGTGCAGGGCAATGGCTTCGGTTGGGCGGGCATAACTGTGAGCATCGGCCGGCGCAGGCACGGCAGTATTTTGTGCTGAGGTCATCGTATAGTTTGTTTAGCTGGTTGTATGGTGCCGACATTTAGTAGCAGGCGTCCTGCTTATACTTAACAAGCAACGATGGTAGGTTATTATAAGTGGTAGTGGTTAACAAAGTATGATGGGATAAAAGAGAGGCAGTGAAGTGTTTAAGATGATGGAATGTGCGAGATCCTCATCAAGATAAACTGTCCTCACTGCCAGAGCAGCAAGGTAGTAAAAAACGG
>Ga0210040_10000692_pt1 | contig 54615 bp, 57 predicted proteins | sample CryGeyCG12114_NA_FD_185462 | JGI IMG/M metagenome (GOLD analysis project Ga0210040, IMG submission 185462) | Groundwater microbial communities from aquifer - Crystal Geyser CG19_WC_8/21/14_NA (SPAdes) (version 2) | ecosystem: Environmental > Aquatic > Deep subsurface > Groundwater | place: USA...
TTCTCTAAACTTTATTTCAGTTCCAGAAACCAGTCCCCCATTACTGCTGTATGAAGACGCACATGGAATCAAATGGTTACATTTGAATGGCAGTGATGATGTGAAACAAAAAACTTCATATACCAGTCCACCAGACACTACATTGCTGGGCTTAGTATTTGATCATCTGAATGACACAGTTTGCTGGATTCATCATCAAGTATATTTGTCACAGATGAGATGTGCTCTTAGTAATGATTTACAATCTTACTGGAATCAATCTAACCCGCATTTGTATTCGTTTGAAGGTTAGTTATTGTTAGTTTTATTTTATGAACAAACGATAGGATTGAACCTATGATTAAAAAAAATGTCATAACCCTAATACGTACGGAATGAATGATGGTGGTTGGTAGTGCACAGGCGCTGAATCAAAGTATTAACATGTATTGTAGTAGATAGCGTCCTTTTTCAATGGTTCAATTGCTCCATGTAGTAAATGTGAACATTAAATTGAAAGACAATTCTGCTGCACTGCTGTGAATGAGACATTTGGAATCCACGGGAAAAAAGAGACAGTTGTTATGTTAATGTAGGTATGTTGCTAATTTGTGTTGTTGCTGCAGATGTTCACGAAGTCGCATTTGATTGGATAAGTCGTCTATACTATTTTGCGGACGATGGACGGGAACTGATTTTTGTTTGTCTCAACGATCTCTCAAAATGCCGATCAGTTGTCAATTATGATGTATCTAAACCCAGAGGACTTGCTCTGGACTCTCTAAATGGGTAAACTTACTAAATGTTACATTTGCAAATAATTGTGCTTGAAAATAGGAACGGAATTCCCTATTCTATTTTAATTACAATTACATATTATATAGTGCCTGAGTTAAGTTTGTGGTGCTCCTGTTTGCAATAGATATATGTTTTTCACCGTTTGGGGACAAAGTGGGCCAAAAGTGGAGCGAGCATTGATGAATGGATCGGATCGGAAAATCCTCGTTTCCACTAAAATTGTGTATCCTTTCGGTATAGCTGTAGATTTGCCAAGGAAAGAGATTTATTTTGTGGACAAATTCTTAGACGCTATTGAGAGGGTGGATTATGATGGCCAAAATCGTCGCACATTGAATAGGGGGGTAAGCTGACGATATTTTAATCATTATGAAAAAATACATATTAAAATTTTGTTAGTTCACTAAAAAACGTAACTATATAATATATATAATTATATTTATAATTTCTTCCCAGATTCAGCAACTTCATGACGTGACTGTATTTGAAAGAAACATATTCGTAATATCGTGGCAGAAAAATGAGATTGGGCTTCTCAATAAGTTCAATTCAACTGATTACACTGAACTAGCCACTGCCGAGAACCCAATTGCTATCAGTGTATTTCACAGAGCTTCCCAACACAGAGGTAATTTTACAATCTTTTCAACTCATTAGTAACTAAAAAGGACGGGTCCTTATTTATTTATACGACAACTCATTATCAAGAGCTAGGGCGTTTCAGCTGAAGAAAAAGTGTATATATTTACACCATTTCAGTTATAATATGCGATATCTCTATGCAAGCTTAACATTCATAAGCTGTTTACAATGAACTTGTCATTTCAGAAAAGCATCCCTGCTTGGGACTAAATGGGTGCCAAGAATTTTGCTTCACATTTTATGGTGCCAAAAACAAGCCTATTGCAAAATGTGGTTGCCGGGAAGGTTATATTCTTCGACTGGATGGCTTTTCATGTTCACGTATGTGCATTCCCATTAGTAAATTAAAGTTTACCATCATCTATGTCTGTTAATCCAAACTATAAAAATCTGACAAATGACATATAGAACCTTGACATACTTTTTTCATGTGGTTAGGAATTGACGACTTGCCATCTCTTATATACTCAACCTCTAAAGGAGAAATCCGATCGGTATCATTGATAGACTTGAATCTACGTGACACAATAATTCCAGTGGTCAACCGTCATGTACATACTGCAGTAGCAATAGACATTCGTGAAAAAGCTATCTACTACTCGGAGAAATCGGGCTTCCGTATTATGAAAAAATCTTTTGATTCACAAGAAGGTTCTGTTTTTCTCAACAAAGGCATCTCATACGTTGATGGACTTGCGGTAGATTACGGAGGTACAACGAGCAAGCTTACTAAAAACATCGAAGGAATGAGAGATTTGCTGACGTAAACATATTTAACATTTGAATAGGTAAAAACTTATATTGGACGGACTACAATTTGAATGCAATTTACTTAGCGAATTTGAGTAACCCTGAACAAAAAGCTCTGCTTGTACACACGAATTTGACTTTACCAAAAAGTCTTGCTGTGTATCCTGAGGAAGGTTACATGTTTTGGTCCAATTGGGCTAAAGATACAAATGCGGATGGGAATGTGGAACAAGCATGGATGGATGGTTCACATCGAATGGTCGTTGCTTCTAAATTACATTGGCCAATGGGTTTAACTATTGATAGAGTGAATGGATTCCTTTATTTTTGCGATGCTCTCAGTTTCACCATCTTTAGAGTCGAGATACAGAAAAATTATAAGGATGCCAGTATTGAGGTACGGATAACGATAAAAATTATTTTTCGTGGCATGAATTTCAATGTCATACATTTTAATTTTGACTCACAGACAGTTTATAAAGCCCACTCACATTTGCTGCACAAGCAACCTGTTAGTATGGCATTCTACAATCAAAGTCTATTCGTAAGTGTCAGTGGGGAAGTTTTGAAAATGCCAATTTCGAGTAGCGAAATCATGAATCCAAATTCTACAGGCAACTTTACTTCAGTGTTTCATGGAGATGTTTACATGATCACTGTGTATGAACAAAAACGTCAGGATGGTCAGTTGAATTTATGAACTTAAGAAAAATTTGTATTGCAGCTTTAAACCCTAATTTGTCATTATACGATTTTTCAGGTCATAGCGGATGTAGTTCGAAAAATTTGTGTCCGGAGATTTGCGTTCCTATTCCAGAGAATCCAGGTTTTGCCTGCTTATGCGAAGATGGGAAGGAATTTGTAAATGGGAAATGTGTCAAGAATGGAAGTTATATTTCACCTTTCAAATGCAACGCTTCTCAATTTGAATGTTCCAAGTTTCCTAAATGCATCCCTTTTAGGTATGTACAGTAAAAAAAATTACACAAGAATATATAAAAAATGCCAACTTTTTTTTCTCCTTCAGTTTGACTTGCAACTCATTTGATGATTGTGGGGACAACAGTGATGAAGATAGTTCACCCTCTGGACCATGTAATATGAATGGGCTATGTGGGAGAAATACTTTTACTTGCTCCAGCTCGAAGGCTTGTATTAGTGCACACAAAAAGTGTGATGGTAAGTTAGTTTTACGGTCAACTAAACTAAGTATTTAGATCCACTGTATGAAATGAAGAAAATTGAAGTTTCTTGGTTGTTGATTTTATATCAGGAGTAAAAGACTGCACGGATGGTAGTGATGAAGATTACTACCGTTGTAATTCCACAACGGGATGCACTGAATTTGAATTTCAATGTGCATTTTCAAAACGTTGTATTCCCAAAAGGTGATTTAGTTTTAGGAATGGAGTACATCAGTGATGTTTGTTCAAAGTGACTTTAATATTGCCTGTGTCATTTTTTGTAGCTGGCGATGTGATCGCACTAATGATTGCTTCTCTGGAAATGACCCGGTTGACTTTTCAGATGAAATGAACTGTGGTATGTTTCATGAAATTTTAACTTGAAATTATAATTTCAAAACTCGAAAATAACTTTTTTTACTCATTAGAAGCAATAAAGTGCAGCGAAATTGAGTTCCAGTGCACTAGTCCCAAGAATTGTATACCACTTCATGATACTTGTAATGGTAAGAACTCTGAAAATACCAAAATAGCCCTAAAAACAGTTATATTTTTACCATGATTTACTTTAAAAAGCTACGTGTATATTACGTGTAATGGGATTCTACAGGATTTCCAGATTGTGAAGATTCGTCTGATGAAGTGGGTTGTGCATCCTCTCAATGTGAAAGCATGAATATGGTAAATCGAATTGCTTCAAAAAAAATACGCTAAAAAGAATTTTACTCACACTTTGGTATTTCTTCCCATCACCTTAATGTGCTTCCATATTGTTCTATGCAACTGCCCTATGAGAGATGACACTAATTGGCATGTATCATTCCAAAATAACATGCACAATATTAACTCTTTTTGAACAGACTAAATGCGTGCCTGATAACAAATGCTTATGGCAAGAGCAAATATGTGACGGCGTGTGCGATTGTTCAGATGCCACTGATGAAAATAATTGTCCTGGTCATGAGTTCCCTTCGTGTGCGCTTAATCACGCTTTCCCACCTGACATGGATTGTCCCTTGGACAGCCTTTTTGAGCACAAAATTAGTTGGGAACAATGCTGTAATTCCTGCATTATTTATATGGTTCATCTCAAATATTTCTATTCATTCTCCTAATTGGGTATATTTATGAAATCTGCAGACAACATTAGCTGTGGAAGCAGCACTTTTCGATGCCATGATGAATCCAATTGTATTCCTATCATGTTCAGATGTGACGGTATGAAATTAAATACTAAATATATTGAAATTCGAGCTCTAGTTGTATTACCAATTCGGGTCTAATGGGAATAAACTTTCATCAGAGGTGGCCGATTGTAAAGACGGTAGTGATGAATTGAATTGTCATTCAGTCAAGAAATATTGTGATCCTACTAGTCTAACTTGCGACAATGGAACTAACTGCGTGCCTGGTCTGTACTTTTGCAATATTTTTTTTTTTTTTGAAAATTTGAAAATTCGTGTTGGTAGACTAATTTGTAGGTTTTTTTTACAAACTAAAGTTGACCGAATGTGTGACAATTCCCTTGACTGCAATGATGGATCAGATGAAGGTACATTTTGTGGTAAGTAAAGTTTTTAGTTTCGTACATTGTAAAAAACTAATGAATTTCCTGAATAACTATTTAAAAACTGTTTTCTCATGTATTAGGTCCATGTGATTCATCAGTGAATTGCTCCCACCTGTGTCAAAAGACTTCCACTGGACACATATGTCATTGCCCTGAACATATGCACATATCAGGATCCAATGCTTCGCTATGCGTGGAAGAGCATCCGTGTGACCAATGGGGCACTTGCTCTCAAGTGTGCAATCCTATTGGAAAACGTTACTCCTGTCTGTGTTTTCCTACTTACCAGCTTTCTGAAGATGGGTTTTCATGCAGAAGTGTTTGTAAGCTAAAATTAAAAAAATTAACTACCGTAAAAATGGCTTTGAATGATAGTATTTTTTGTTTTGGTTTTTTAGATCCGGATATTCCATACTTGGTGTTTAGCAATCGACATGAATTGCGAGGGATAAATTTACGAACTTTGCAATTTCATCCTTTGATTTCCAATTTACGGAATTCCATTGCTTTAGACTTTTTCTATGAAAATGGATCGTATCAGATTTTCTGGACTGATGTTGTCGATGATAGGATTTATAGAGGCAACTTGGTTGGAGAATGTAAGTTTTGAGACGTGGGATATTTTTTTAATAAACGGGATGAAAATTGAAAAATATTGTTTTTTAGCGTTGATCAACATTGAGATTGTGATTCAAACGGGTTTGGCCACAGCGGAAGGACTGGCTATTGACTGGATTGGTAACACATTTATAAAATTACTTAGAAACCGCTATGCACAATACATTTTCAACATCTTTCTTCCTTTAAACTCATATGTTAGTATCTTTAGAAATTATTAGCGATAGTTGTGATTTACGGCTGTGAGTTTGTAATCGTTCGTTTTTATTTGCAGGCAGAAACATATACTGGGTTGAATCAAACTTAGACCAAATTGAGGTTGCGAACATGAAAGGGAATTTCCGGAAAACATTGATTTCTGGAGACATGGTTTCGCCTCGTTCAATTTCACTAGACCCCAGATCTGGGTAAGAAGTGGACCAATTTTCAGATAGGACTTTGTAAATATTTTAATTTCACTGAATCTCATGCTTTTTTTTTTTCAGGGTCTTATTTTGGACAGATTGGGAAGCCGAAAGGTATCCTACATTTCTTTCCATAAATAACAGTATTTTAGGAATTTAAGTCAATTGTCAGCTTACCGCTTGGCATTTTTTTACATAGACCTAGAATCGAAACGGCCAGTATGAGTGGTGAATTCCGAAAAGTGGTTTACAATGTTGGAGCTAATGGAGGTAATATTTCTCAAAATTAGATGAGGGAATAAAAATTAGCCCTAAAAGCTTCCTGGCAATTTATCTTAAATCATTATGTGGGTTATATTAACTTTTTAGGAGCTTGGCCCAACGGACTCACACTTGACTACACTTTGAGACGAATCTATTGGGTGGATGCAAGGTGGGTGAATTCATGCGTTGAGTTTTTAGCATTTTGCATCCCTTTTTTATTCTATTATAAATTAATATTATTGTCAACTGCGCATGGACGTAGATTATAGATTGTAGACTCTATACTTAATTTGGATTTGGAATGCTTTAATCATATGATAATTTGAAATATTCTTTTCCAGACTGGACTCTATTCATACAATCAAATATGACGGAACAGGCTATCGTACTGTTCTGCATGAGCATGATGCGCTTTCACACCCTTTTGCAGTGAGCATATACGAGAACCATTTGTACTGGACGGATTGGCGATCAAATTCCGTAATGAGAGCAAATAAGTTTGACGGATCCAATGTCACTACGATTCACAGGACATACACTCAACCGTTTGATGTGAAAGTTTTCCATCCAAGTAGACAGCCTATGGGTAAAGCAGTAGAAAAAATAGCACTTGAAGAATCAATATCATGGATTAATGTCCGTGTAAATATTTATTAGGTGACTTTAACCCTTGTGGAACTAACAATGGAGGCTGCTCTCATCTCTGTCTTATAAATGTCAACCAAACATACGAATGTGGCTGTCCTCATTTGACAATTCTTGGACCTGATAACATGACCTGTGCTGGTAATGAATTTACCAATAAAGTTTGCGTGTTTGTTTCTATACGAAAAATTATTAATTTCTCGTCATGTGGGTATAGAAAATGAAAAAATGCTGCTCTTCTCCCGCTTAAACGAAATCCGTGCTGTCTATTTGAGTAAACCATATTATCATGCCGCGTCACCAATTACTTTACCAGTGATTGTTGCGCCTTCAAATTTACATTTTGTGGCAAAAAATCAAGATATTTACTGGTCTGATGTGCAGTCTGGGGAAATTAAAAGGGCAAATATAAAAAATGGCTCTATCGTCACATTGATTGATTCAGGTATTGCTGGTTACTGTATTCTCATTAGAAACCGTTTTTGAATAGTTTTGCAATACACGAATGTTTTCATTACATAGCTGCTGGGAAACCGGTAGCCATAGGCATAGATTGGATGTCCAATGTATTATTCATATCACTGGAGAATCCAGATATGAACATGATAGCTGTGACAAATCTAGAAGGAGAGTACTTCACCAGCATAATACAGGGAACCAATGATTTGAAAAATGTCAACTCCATCGCAGTGAATCCCATGCAAGGTCAAATATACTGGCCAGACGGAAGCACCAAAGGAGAATTCACAATCCAAGTAGCCAACATGGATGGGAGTAAAAGAAATGTTTTGACAAACAATCGGTTGAATCCGGATTTGGAGCATCCTATGAGTTTGTCGTACGATTTTCAAGACAATCGTCTTTACTGGCTCAATTACAACACTGTCAAGATCCAGTATTATGATTTCGTTACTAGTCAAGTGAACACTATCAACTTTGGGGCTTTGAAACCCAATATTATTACTGTGTATAAGAATTCTGTGTACTTTGCCGCTGAGGCTGAGGGCGCCATTTTGCATGGGGACAAAACCGATGGTGGCCATTTTGAATATGTGCGCACTCATCTTGGTATGATGTTTTGCAGTTACATTACTTACTATAGTGTACACAGAATACGTTTTTGTAATAATTAAGTTGTTTTTCTAGAAAACATCTATGGGTTGAGAATATATGACCCTGTAGTCCAACGGGGAACAAATCTATGTTCTGAAAATAAAAGTGGCTGTCAACACCTTTGCTTGCCTGTGTCCACTACTAAAAGGGTTTGCAAATGTGCTCGTGGATTCCAACTTGATAAAATGGATAGAAGTTCTTGCATTAGTAAGCTTGAGCATTCGTACATACTTCATAAGTTAGTAACTAGCTCACTTTTAATGGCCGAAAATCTTTGCAGGTATGGATTCCATATTGGTGTATGCGGATTCCACTGGGATCAAAGGTACAAGTACAAACTCGGAAAACACAGCAAGTCAAATGGTCCCGATTCCACTGGTTAGCTTTGCTACAGATGTGGACGTGGATTTCAGTAAGTGGCCGAATTCAACTGCAGTTTTTATTTAAGATTACTTTCGGAAATAGCAAAAGTTGCCCCTTGAATTCACTTGTGACTTTGACTTTCAGAAAGAGACTACATATACTGGCTGGACAGTGACAAAGGCAGAATTTCTCGAATACGCCGGGATGGAACAGGACGTGAAACAGTGATTAAGGATTTGGATGCTGCTATTGGATTGTGTGTGGATTATAATGCAGGGAACATGTATTGGGCGAATCCAAAAGATTCGTTGATAGAAATGGCACATTTGAATGGCTCTAGTCATTTCGTCCTGGTGACATCGGATTTGGACAAGCCTATTTCTCTAGATTTGGATCCCAGTACTGGACTATTGTTTTGGAGTGATATTGTTAAAGGGCGGATTGAAAGGGCTGGGCTGGATGGGTCAAATCGCATTGTAATCATCAATGAAGTTTTGCATGTGGCAGATATTGCCTTGGATGTAGATGTGAGTTTACAAAAGTTGAATTTTGTGAGTGAAAGACATTTTTACAATAATTTGATTTTTTGGCACTAATTTTAGCATCGAAGGGTATACTGGTGCGATTCCTCCATAAACAAAATTGAGTCTTCCATGTACAATGGAGCTGATAGAAAAATTGTTTTTGCTGGGAACGCTCATTCCCATTTGCATTCGCTAACTGTAGCTGATGGTCGTTTGTATTGGCTTGATATGTAAGTCTGTCTTATGGTGTCGTTTGATTCAATGTATACTGTCTACTGTGTTATGATTAAAAAAAACTTGCATTTTGTCGTAGGGGACATCACAGTGGGAGTATACTATCTACATCTGTGGGCAACTATTCTAAGCTAACCACAGTGCGAAAGAATCTTGGAGTGACAATGAAAGATTTGGCGATTTTAAGTAAAAGTAGGCAAAAAGGCAAAAATGCGTGTGGACTGAATAATGGGGGCTGTCAAGATATTTGTTTGTTCAACGGAACTCATCCCATTTGTAAATGTGCACATGGCAAGATTGGGGAAGATGGGACTTCGTGTGTTGGTATGTTTTATTATAGCGATTTTAGGGTCAGTATGAAAAAATTTAAGTTAGATTGAAATTTATGCTATTATTTGTCTATGTGCAGCATATGACGCCTTTATAGCCTACTCCCGAGTTTCCAGTATAGAAACCGTACATATATCCCTGGAAGTATCTCCAAATTCCCCATACCCGCCAATTGCTTCTGTAGAAAACATTCGGAACGCAATTGGACTCAGCTACGATTTCAAAAACCATCGACTATTCTATTCGGACGTTCAACTTGGCACGATAAACAGTGTATTCTTCAATGGCACTGATTTTCGTATAGTGGCTGAAAAACAGGGATCCGTTGAAGGGCTTTATTACGAAGCTACAGATTCCGATTTGTATTGGACATGCAGTAATGATGCTTCCATAAATCGAATCAATCCTAATACCAAAGATGGGACCGGAAAACTAGAAAAAGTTTTGAAACTGAATAGCCATGATAAACCTCGAGGTATTGCTGTAGATCCCTGTGAGTCGCGCATTTTCTTCACGAATTGGAATCCACAGAGTCCGTCTATTCAACGATCGTTTAAAAGTGGCTATCAATTGGAAAGCATCATCACTGTGGATATTCGTATGCCCAATGGACTGACTTTGGACCATGCTGCAAAGAAACTATATTGGGTGAGTTATAGTCAATTGACCAATCAATTAATTATTTTCTCTCAAAATACAAAATTCCTATTTTTTTCTAGGTTGATGCCCGATTGGACAAAATTGAACGAGTGGAATACGACGGCTCAAACCGCGTAGTGATAACCAAAGGGAAACCAAACCATGCATTTGCTATAGCCGTACATGGAGACTACGTCTATTGGACCGATTGGGTACTATTATCAGTCCTTCGTGCCAGTAAATATGCCGTGGAAGATGTGCAAATCCTTCGGAAAGACATTCCAAAACCGATGGGAATAGTAGCAGTGTCCCAACAAACAGATATTTGCTCGGCCAATCCCTGTAACATTCTTAATGGGGGATGTACCGATCTATGCAAAATCAATGAATACTCCCATCCAGTGTGCTATTGTGGGCTGGGTAAGATTTTGATGGATGATGGACGCTGCGTGCAAGCTAAACCTGCCATGTCTTCTGAAGCCAATTGTACTGAAGATAGTTTCCAATGTGAGACGGGGGGCTGCATTTCTTATGAACTGAGTTGCGATAATCATGTGCATTGCCCGGATGGGTCGGATGAGTCTGCTACTTATTGTGGATCAAGGGTTTGCAAAACGGGATTTTTCAGGTGTCCTTCTAATAGATGCATTCATCAGACCAAAGTTTGCGACGGAGGTTTGTTTTGAATACCATTGTAGCATCTGTGGTTTGTCAAATAATATTTTCTAATAAAATGTGCGTGTGGTGTTTCAGTGAACGATTGTGGGAGCATGGAGGAAGAGATAAATTGCACTTGTGGCGATAAGCAGTTTCAATGTGTTCAAGACGGGCGTTGTATTCCGGCAGAAAAGCGGTGCAATTTCCAACCTGATTGTGTAGATGCATCAGGTAATTACAAAATAGTTAGTAGTGAAAAAACTTGATGCATTGTAGGAACATTTTGATTTTTGTAACAGATGAAATCGGATGCCCCTCTCGCCAATGTTTTAACTTCACCACTAGTTCGGATGAGTTGAAATTCATTCCATGTAAAAATACTACTGCGTGTATTCTGGAGAGCTGGATTTGTGATGGTATGTTTAATGTGTAGGTCGTTTTGTGGGTAAAAAAATTCATGTCGGTAATTTTGCGATATCAATAGGGAGCAATGATTGCTATGATAATTCGGATGAAGAAAAGTGTCCCGGTATTCCATTTCATGGCACTTCGTCTGTCTCTCAGGATTGTCCAGCCAATACATTTCAATGCAATGATGGGGTCTGCATTCTTAGGTACTATAATACTATTCACTTGAATTTGTTTACTGCTAACTTTTAAAATTCATTGAATGCATTTTAAAATGCTTTTTTCTTTGATTAGGGCTTGGAGATGTGATAAGGTAAAATTTCAGCGGGGTTCTAATTTTGTTTAATATTTTATTTTTTTGTTTTGTTTCTAATTTTTTGTTAAAAATGTCCTATTTAATTTTAAAAGTTAATGGTTATATAAGTAATGCACGAAATACTCTTACCTTGACTTTTCAGGATGCAGATTGTACATTGGGAGAAGACGAGGAAAATTGCCGTAAGAATAATACATTTGCAGTTTTATTAACAAATTAACATGTTTTTGTTTAGTACTTACCCTTGTTTTTGAATCCCCAGAATACAGTTGTAGAGCGCAACAGTTCCAATGCAAAACGGGTGGTGAATGTATCAATGTAGCTTGGTAAGTAAAAAAAATAATTTTGCAGATGTAATCATTGTTTTTCGTAAAATAAAAAAATAATTTGATTTGTGCTAATGTGTTTAAACATAAAAACATTTTTAATAGGCACTGTGATTCTCAACAAGATTGTCCAGATGGAAGTGATGAAGAAAATTGTGGTAAGTAGAATTAACAATCTGTTTAACTCCAATTTGACATTTATTCATTCTTCAAAGACAATTATTTTTCGCTTGTCCCAGAAAACAAAGTCTGTGCCAATGACCAGTTCAAATGTAATTCCACGGGAAATTGTCTACCAATATCACATGTTTGTGATGGCGATAAGGTATTTTCAAATACGGATTTCTACATGCCAATATGATGTAAAACATGCATTTCTTAAAAAATTCAGGATTGCGAACCAAATGGTGAAGATGAAAATCCTCCTGGGGGTTGCCCAAGTGTTAACTTGGATCCACTTTTATGCTCGGCAGATATGTTCCGCTGTGAGAGTGGTTTATGTATCAGTAAATCATTTACGTGTGATGGAGAAATTGATTGTGAAGGAGGTTTGTTAATGATTTGTGAACGGTTTAGCATAGGAGTATTTTATGATTATGAATCATGTTCACACACGAAACACAAATGCATTCTTGTACAGGGGAAGATGAGCTTAATTGTGGAAATGTAACATCCCACCATAGAAAGAAAATTGATTATTGTTCTGCTGCCAATGAATTTTTATGTGATAATAAAGTCTGGTAAGATTCTTTGAAAACTTTATCCTTATGACACAAAAATTTCTCAATCGGGATAACAGAAAAACTTGTATTTTTTTAGCATTGTTGACACTTTGCTATGTGATGGTGAAAATGACTGTGGAGATAGCAGTGATGAAATCGGCTGTGGTAAGCTAAAGTAGACCGGATTTTTATGTTAAAAAAAAGGAAATTAGCAATACATTCCAACGCTGCTTTAAGTAAAATTTATTATCCAAAGCTCTTTGTTCGAGATCAAAAATATTTAAAATGTTATGTTTTTCAAATTCAGTTAAAATCCAAAGTAAATTTTTGTTTGTAGCATTATTGCAGTAAAGTATCAAGTGTTTACGAAAAAAGTTGGCAAAAAGCCAACTTTCAAAAACCTGCCGTTTTCACTATTTTCAGCCATGTTTGTATCTTTTCATGTACCCGCTAGGTGGCATGCGAGCCTACTGGGCAAAACTAGAGCCACGCTGTACTTTCACTAGCTACAAGCAGTAGTCTCTAACTTAGCATTAACCAATCTTTTTTTCACAGGAATTAATGAATGCGACTCAATGCCAGGAAATCAACCTCGTACATGTCAACACATTTGTGTGGACAAACCTGTCGGCTATGTTTGTGAATGCCATGAAGGCTTCAAACCAGATCCAGCGAATAAACATTTCTGCATTGATGTGGACGAATGTTTAGATCGAAAATGTTCGCAATTATGTCGCAATTCATATGGCTCTTATGTGTGTAGTTGCCTCCCTGGCTACATTTTGAAAGCCAATAATCATTCCTGCAAGGCTAATTCAAGTAAGTTAAGATTAGTTAGTTAGTTTTTATAACGATTATATTCTAACAAACTAACCCGTTCTACGTTTAGGTGAACCTGTGAACATAATATTTTCAAACCAATATTACATTCGAATGGCAAGTGATAAGACTGTGAGTCTTTTGGCTGACAACTTGACAAACTCCGTAGCTTTAGACTATGATTGGGAAGACGCATGTATTTACTGGTCGGATGTGACTGCATTCGGAAGTAGTATCAAACGGAGATGTAGTATGGGCAAAAACAGCTCTGTGATTAACAAGGACACTTTTTCGGCTGAACAGGTATGAGATAAGTTTCTTAATAGCAATACATTACTTTCTTACTAATTGAATGTTTACATTTCCTATACAGTCACTACACCATGTCACATTGCAATCTCCTGATGGCCTAGCAGTAGATTGGATAGCCAAAAATTTGTACTGGTGTGACAAAGGGACTGATACTATTGACATATCCAGACTAGATGGGAGATATAGGAAAGTTTTAATTCGTGAAGGTCTTCAGGAACCCAGAGCCATTGCTTTGGATCCGTTTCATGGGTGAGTGTCTTGTGAGAAAAAATTGGAAGGATTTGGAATTGTATGAATGATTGTATCTCGTTTTTTGTAGTTTCATGTTTTGGACTGATTGGGGGGATACCCCATACATTGGAAAAGCTGAAATGGATGGTTCAAAACCAGAAAAATTAATCACGGATAATCTGGGATGGCCTAATGCTTTGGCTATAGCATATGACACGAAAGAAATATTTTACGCTGATGCCAAGTTGGACTACATTGCTGTGGCTAATTTGAATGGACAGAATCGGAAAATTGTCCATAGTATGAAAAAATAGTGTTTAGTCTTTGTGAGCCGTACAGTGCAGTATTTATGTAGCATTTACAACTTTACATTCTAATTCTAATAGGGCAAAATCCTTCGAGTAAAATCCATCACATATTCGCTCTCAGTGTATTTGAAGACTATTTATATTGGAGTGATTGGGAAACAAAAAGTGTGGAACGATGTCACAAATATAATTGTGAGAACCAAACTACTGTAGCTGAAGCTATTCATCGGCCAATGGATGTCAAAGTTTTTCATTCCCTTCGACAACCTCCATGTAAGAGAGACTATCTATACTAACTAACAGTAGCTGTATAGTTTTTCATATTATGTTACATGAGAATGTATATGCTACTTTACATTCTGATTTTCTTACTTTAGTAAACCCAAATCCATGCGAAAACAATGGAGGCTGCCAAACACTGTGTATACTGAAACCCGGAGGAAAAAGAGTATGTGCTTGTCCGGAAGATTTTGTATTGGCTGAAGATGGTACGACTTGTGTAGACAATTGCAGTTCTTCACAGTTTGTTTGTCGCAATACTTTCAAATGCATTCCAAGGTAAGTATTTTTTAAAGGCGCTTTTTTGTCATCATCTCAAGTTGCAGAGAGGAGTGTAAAATTATGATTTGCTATACTAGATGGTGGAAATGTGATGCACAAGATGATTGTGGTGACAATAGCGACGAACCGGATGAATGTCCTCCTTTTGAGTGCACGCCAGGTAAGAATATTGAAAACCAAATTATTGCGAAGGGAATTTCACATCAAATGAATGTATTAGTTTAAAAAAAATCCTGATTGATCTGATGAACTGACTAAAAATTGATGCAGGGCAATTCCAGTGTGCTAATGGACAATGCATTCATCCTGCGAATATTTGCTCCGGAATTGCAGAATGTGATAATGATGAAACAGATTGTGCAAATGTAAGTTAGTTTGTACATTTTTTACGTCCACTGATCTTCTCTTTACAAGTTTAAGGTTTTCATTTGTCCGTTTTTCTTGCCACAGCATACGTGTTTGAATACTCAATTCAGATGTCTCAGGAATGATTCAGACTCAAGTTATTGCATTCCAAGTTTCAAGCGATGTGATGGTACGTTACAGTTTTGTGTTGCTTAAGATATGTTTTTTTGAGTTTAACTTATTGTTATTGGAAATGTACTAACTAACAGGAAAGAAAGATTGTGTGAATGGAGAAGATGAAGAAAATTGTGTGACGAAAAAATGCCACAAAAATCAGGTTAGTTTTTGAAACTTGACTTTTAACTGCATTTTCTTTGTTCTTTCTATAACTAACTAACTTAATTATGTTATTTGAAGTTTACTTGCGAATCTAGGAAATGTATTCAGGTATTTTTTTTTAACTGAACATGATTGAAGCATAAACACATTTTGATTCTTTTCTGATTAATAATCTATTTGTTGCTGAATTTTTAGGCTGAATGGGCTTGTGATGGAGCAGGTGAAACTTAAATTTTTAGTGTTATGGGGTTCAAAAGAATACGAGATTATTGAAAAAATTACCGGTTTTTTTATACACAGATGATTGTGGAGACAACAGTGATGAATTCGATGGATGCAAGAAACGAACTTGTCCGGAAAATAAATTCAGGTACTTTTTGTTTCACTATACTTCTGTATTTATGTACACATTTCGATTTCCCCCATATATCCGAATGCATTGGTTTCTTTTACTGTAGATGTCGATCTGGAAAATGCATTCCACAGGAATGGAAGTAAGTCAACAATTTGCCCTTTTTTGACATAATTATTGTCTACAAGTGAAATGTTTATACTGATTCGTATTTTGATAGGTGTGATGGAGAAAAAGATTGCAGTGAAGGGGAAGATGAACTCGATGAATGTTCGGACCAAAATGCGTATCCATGTGACGATTCCAGTTATTTCAGATGTGCAGTGAACCATAAATGCATTCCATCAAGATGGGTTAGTTGTAGTTCTCATCAAACGTTCCAAATTTAACAATTTTATGAGACTGGTCACTTCTTAGCGCGTTTGTTTTCCATTGCAGCGATGTGATTACGAAAATGATTGTGGAAACGATGATAATTCGGATGAGCTCAATTGTGTTCCACGGCCATGTAGTGAATCTGAAATGAGGTGTGGAGATGGCCGTTGCATCAGGTGTGTTTTTTTATAATTTTTGCCATAAAATGAGGTTTAAAAAAATTTAAGAAAAAATCAATGTTTATTTATGCTTTTAGGAAAATTCTTCAATGTGATGGAAATTTTGATTGTTTGGACAAATCCGAGTAAGTAAAAAAATTGGAAATTAAATTAAATTAACTCTCGTATTTTTAAATTATAAATATACTATTATTTTTTCATATAGTGAGCTAAATTGCAACACGACGTGTAATCCATCGACAGAATTCATGTGCCGTGATCCGCAGTTTTGCATATTTAGGTAAGACATTTTATAAAGTCGCAATTGCAACATTTAATTTGTAATTTTTTGATTTTGTGTATTTCTTCTTGTTTTTTACAGTGGATGGGTTTGCGATGGAGAGGTATGTACAATAGATGATTACAGTTCCTGAGATATGTTTATGACAAATGCAAAATGCAAAAACTGCAAAAATGCAATGAAATGTGAATTTTTTGCCTCTAGGTTGATTGTTTAGGTGACGAAGGAGATGAAGCCAATTGTAATAAAACAGATTGTTTGCCGGACCATTTCAAATGTGGTAGCGGAGAATGGTATGTACATACATAATCTGATTCCTGTTATACTCTAAAGTTATTTTCTAAAGCATGATATGCATGAATACGTCTTTTTTGCAGCATAAGCAATTTTTGGGTGTGTGATGGTGAAAAGGTATGTGTATACTACTTTTGGAATCCATGCAATGAATAATTGTACATTATATACTAACTAACTAAACAAATAGGATTGTGCTGACCAAAGTGACGAAAATTCACAACTGTGTGCCTCCAGACCATGTGAGAGTGAAAGATTCCGTTGTCGAAACCATGTGTGCATTCCATATTTCAAAGCCTGCAATGGCGTCTCAGATTGTTCTGATGGAAGTGACGAAATCCCAGAAATGTGTCCTACCACTGGTCAATGTAATCAGACGGAATTTAAGTGTAAAAATCATAAATGCATTTCTGAAGAGTTCCATTGCGACCATATTGACCATTGTGGAGGTATGACGCTGATGACTATTTATATTGTACAGTTTAATTTCTAATTGAAGATGAAGTGTGAAGGAAATAATTTTGATCACAGATAATTCTGACGAAGACGATTGCCCATTGTGTCCATTCAAAGCATGTTCTCAACTATGCACGATTAAAAAACACTCCAACTTTTCTTGTGAATGTGCTAGTGGATATATCATGCTCCATGAAACAAATCACAGTTTTTGTGAAGCAAAAGGTGCACACGTTTTACCTATTCTACGCTTTGAGACGTCCGTAGCTGAAGCGTTATGCTGAATGCTGATTGCATATGAATGCAAATCAATGCTGAAACTTTTACGCTACGCTGCCTACGCTTATGCTTGATTTATGCTTTCAGGTTGGTTTAAGCATAACTTTACAGACCCCTTCACGCATTTTGTATATTCTAGGACCTCCGCCTTCATTGATTTTGGGAAGCGAAGATATTATTCGAAAAATAAACCCAAGAAGACCCCATGATGAAAATGAAACGTCCGTTTTCCATCTGAATTTGTCCCAACATCCTAAAATCGAAGCATTGGATTATGTTACCACTAAGGAAGGGGTAACTCGGATTTTTTGGACGAGTATCACGGCCAAAGCTATTCTAACTGCAGTTCTACCTCAAGATGTGAATAATAATAATCTCAGAAAGAAAAGAGAATCTGAAAGTTTGAAAGGGAAAGCAATTGTAAGCCAATTATATTAGAAGTTTCTCCACAGTCCTAAAAAAATGCATATAATCCTCTAAAACCTTTTTTTGCTTTGTAGATTACAGGATTGCATGAGCCAGTAGCAATTAGCGTCGACTACATAGCAAGTCGAATTTACTTTGCTGACAAAGGACTGCAAACTATCTCAGTAAGCAGTTTTGATGGCGTGAATAGAATGGTGTTGGTCAATAAAGGCATTAGTAAACCACATGATTTGGTTGTGGATCCACTAAATGGGTATTTGAAATTGATTCTGTTTTGCATGCTAAAAGGTATTGTCGTTGCTTACTCACCCACTTATGACTAATTGAATTTGCAGACTACTATTTTGGTCCGACTGGGTGGACCAAGGGATATTTGTATCCAGTATGGATGGCAGTAACCGGAAACTTATTGTACAATCCTCGTCTGTGGGAGGAATAGCGGTAGATTTCCCGGCCAAACGACTATTCTTCACAGATTTGAAAAGTCGAAGCATTGAAACTACGACTATGAATGGTAAAGATCGACATGTTGTCATCAAGTTTTCTGAAGGTATAAGAAATTTGAGAGCAAACTAGCATTTTATATCTTCATTTGCTATACATGTTGTTCTTTGTTTGACAGAGGACATGAAACCATTCCGAATAGAAGTTTTTGAAGACACACTTTATGTCACTGTATACCAAAGCAATAATCTTTTCAAAATAGACAAGTTTGGCAGAAGCAATATCACATTCCTCACCCTAGGGGTCCACCGACCCAGCGATATTATTGTGGTGCATCCTGCAAAGCAAAGAAAAAGTGAGCAAAGTCGTATTCTCAAATGCAATTGCTGTAAATATGATAAATTCTTAACCAAACTTAAATATTTATTGTAGTGGAAAATCCATGCGAAGGACTCAATTGTTTGTCACCTGCCATGTGTTTGATAAATGGAACCCGATCTGCGAATTGCGTTTGTCCAGGCGGGAAGAAAAGTTTTCTGCGGGCTATTTCATCTGCCAAAGAACCTACGTTCGACTGTCAAGGGGGTACTACAACATGCGATTTGGATTGCAAGCAAGGAACATGTGTTTTAAGTTCAGACAATGTCCCCAGATGCAAATGCAGTCCTTCATATGAGGGGCCACTGTGTGAACACTTCAGGTGTTCGGGATATTGTTTCAACAAAGGATTGTGCTACCAAGATCTAATGGCTCATTTTGTCGAAGGCGAGCAAGTTCCGCTGAAAGTATGTTTTAGTTTCATTTTAATTTTTAATTAATTTAATTTAAGTAATTTAATTTTAGTTGTTTAATTTTTGTTAAATTTAAATTGAATTTTTTCTCATTAACTATACATTCTTCCTGTACTTTAGAATGTATAAACTATGTAATTTTTTAATTATTTTATTTAAAAAAAATTTCAGTGCAACTGTGCTCCGCATTTTACTGGAGAACGTTGTGAAAAAGAGTTCACATCCTGCCGTGATAAATGTGTTAATGAAGGAGTATGCAACTTGACAACAAATACTTGCAAATGTGTGGAAGGTTTCCGAGGCCAATATTGTGAATCCTGTGATTCCTTGAAATGTGAAAACGGAGGAATATGTATTCGAGACAATGGGAAAGGAAAAGCCCGATGTTCGTGTCCTCAAGGGTTCTCTGGAACACATTGTGAAATTTCTGTTTGCGACCATTTGTGTTTCCACAAGGTAAATTTTTGAGTTCAAAATACAAAACAAAGATATATTCACTAAAAGTTTGTTTTTGGGATAGGGAAAATGTGAAGTCAAAGACGGCCGGGGCAAATGCAACTGCCCGATTGGATTTACAGGGGAACGTTGCGAAACTGATTTGTGTCATGGCTTGATGGCTATATGTCGAAATGGAGGTAAATCTTTTTTAAGCTTTAGAAAACCATTATTTTCGCATTTTCGCTCAATATCCATTTCTGTATGCAGGTACTTGTCAAACCAAACCAAAGGGATTACATTGCGCATGTGTCCTACCATTCTATGGACCAACATGTGAAATCAATCTATGTGAGTGCGAAAAATGTAGTGGGAAAGATCCCACTTGCCAATGTCCAGCTAATGAAATTCCGTACGAGATATGTGCCCGGAACAAATCATACGTTCCCGATGTCTGTAATTCATTCAAGTGTTTACATGGGGGTCATTGTCTTGCTATTAATAAGAAAGCTGTTTGCAGGTACGCCGTTGTTAGTTGTGGTTACAGAATGGACCAACTATGATTCCAAAGTTTACTAAAACTGTCCCTGTTTACTCTGTTTATATTCTTTGTATAGATGTCCAAAAAGTTGGATTGGTCGCCATTGTGAAATCTCTAGTCCTTTGAAAGACCCATGCAATCAATATTGTGAGAACGAAGGAGTCTGTCGAATAGAAGCAGCGGGCGAACAACCCAATTGTGTGTGTTTGACGGGTTGGTCTGGCCGCCATTGTGAGCGCAAGGATCAATGTCATAAGTTTTGTTTCAATGGAGGGACATGTGTACCCAATTTGGACCATGCGCTTTCCCCCACTTGTAAATGTCCTCCGGGAGTGTATGGACTCCGATGTCAATCACATTTTGATCCGGAAACCAAAACGTCCAGCAGTAGCAGCGATTCCCCAGCCAACAAGGGGGGTTTCACGTGGATCCTGATTGCAATATTTATTGGTGTGGCTACCCTTGTAGCCGTTTTGGCGTCTTGTCTCGCCTTGTTTGTCCTCAAGCGGAAACAGTGAGTTTTTTGCGCTATTTTTGATTATCCTTGTAAGGGAGTAGTAACTTTATCAAATGTGAAATTAAAAATACATACTTTCTAGGGGAAGACCTTTTATGCATGTGCGCATGCAAGACAATGGAACAGTTGAAATCAATAATCCCATGTTCCTCAAGGAAGAAAATGGAGATCATAATAGTTCGGAACCGTCTTTAATATTCGATTCAGATAAGGTATGATTTATAGTTTGTTCGTTTTATGAATAGCCATATTTTCAAGAAAACCTAACTTTTTTATTTTACCAGTTTTCTGGGAATTCTCAGTTTTGTGCTTTCATGTTCCCAGTAGTGCATTGCATAGCTAAGTAATCCAGTTTTTGTGCAGGTTCTACTCCAGGGAACAAATTTCGCCAATCCTGTTTACGAAACCATATATAAAGATACCTGTGGACCTGCCGGAAGTAGTGGCTCCTCATCCGCGAGAGGAATCAGTCACCAAAGTGACGAAAAGAAAGGTTTGCTCCAAGCTGAAGACTATTCTTCTGGAGATCATCCGCTTGCTGACTCGTAAATATAGAAACCAATCATTTGGCAACTAACTAACATAACTCATGGATCAGAAAACGTTCCACTAGTCCAAATTATTGAGATTATTCAGCACATGACACGAACAAATATTTTTTATTAAGAGTAATTAGTTAATATAGCTCTCTTATTTGGGAGTAAACTTTGCTATTCATTCTGAAATAAGAGTAGCTACCTATTGAATGCAATGAAAAATAAGTAGCTACTAACTTTTTATTGCACATTTGTTACATACCTGACAGCTTATGCTAACTATAAGCCCACCACTTATTCGATAAGAATATGGTTGCTAATTTTTTTATTACTATATATTATTCCAGCCGATTCAATATGCAATGCAAATATCGAACAATTAGCTCGTTAGAAATGTTATGTACTTTTGAAACCTGTCCATATTATACAAAAGAAAAAATCTCTAACAAAATGATTACCGTCATTTTTATACTCATAAGACTTGATTATTTTCTGTAGTATGTTTATTTTGTTCATACGATGATATTTAATATCGTAAACCTAGCTGCATTTGTAAAGCAGTGGCTCTCAGTGACAAATCTCTGTCCATTTTATTAAAAAACGCTCTGTCCGCCCTTTTTGGTGAATTAAATATAATGTGCAGCTCTCTGGATAGATGTAAAATATGTCACGAATAACGTTACGTTGGTTGTGAAACTGCAAATGACTTTAGTTAGTCATAGTTCGCCCTGTAGGTATAGGTTGTGAAAATGTTTATCTCTAGATCAAATTCGAGTCGCACTAACTAACTGAATGGAATGCAATTAATTTTTACTAAATGCACAAACTGTGTGACTGCTTGGTACCTGGCTACCAATTGGAATCAGTTCCTTTTTTTGTTACATATTGGCTAGCGCTAAATATAATAAGCTTTGTATATAGAGTTGTACAATAATTTGATATTTGTAATGGTTGTAAATGACGTTGTGTAGGACACACATGTCTGAAGCACTGACGGAAACGAATGATCGAAACTGTTTATAACGGTCCTATCTCTGCTAGTTTGTTAAATAAAACTTGAACTATTCTTTAAAAATCAAAAAGTAACTTACTTTCTTAATCGTCTACTATACCATCATTTATTCTGCTATAATCACAACACATCGTACAGTAAAAAGGGAAAAATATTTAAACACATGTGAATTAGTGTGAAAAAGTCACATTTGATTTTAAAATCCCTAAACAAACAATGAGTGTTTACTTTTTCCACCACTAAGTAATAACGCAACATAAGGTCTAAGTAAATACTAGTCCAACTCCATAACAAAGAAACGCACAAGTGAAACCAATTGATTACTATTTTTTGGTAACCTGCAGTTCAAACCATAATACATTTCTCACTCACAGTAATCATCAGTAAGTAGTAATGCTCCAAAAACTCACTGTCAATTTTAGAATTTTACCTACTTCCTTGTCTCTCAGAGATACAAATGCCTACCGAAACTAATACAGCAAGATTCGTTTTTCAACAGGTTTTCGGCAAATTGGACACTCCACAATCCGATCACCACAATTTTGGCATGTTCCATGGCCACATAGGAATATCAAATTTTTCAAACGATCCAAACACACCGGACACATGGTCTAAGCAAAATAAATCACAAATCAATCTCAACCTATTAGATCTACACAAACCAACATCTAACAATCTACTAATATAATAATTACCTGATCTTTTATATCTTGTAGCTGCTGCTGCAACTTCTGGACATCAGTATAATCTTTGGTACCATTATTCAAAATCGCCCCTTGCCCCCCACTGCCCACAGCCAAACCAACATTATTGGCATGAGTTATATTATCCGGGGATGTAGTCCGACTCAAACTTGTCAAAATATTCGCATCAATCTTTGGAGACAAGTTAGATGGAGCTGTTGTCCCACTTGTTCCACTCAAAGTATTCACATTGGGATTCAATGGTGCCACTGCAGGACTAACAGCTGCCGCCGCTGCTGCAGCACTAGCATTGTTGTTATTATTATTATTGTTGGCCGAATTGGACACAGTAGGAACGAAAACACACGCATTGTTAGCATGACCAGGAGCCACCAAACTATTATTCGGAGACGACAATACCACCAAATTGGATATGGGTTTCGAGTTCTGAGGAATGGATGCCGAGGAGACCAAGATCGTACTCATCCTATCAATTGGAGCGCGGCAAGTGACACATTTCTTCATCAGTACTGCACAACTTGCACAAGCACTTATGTGTCCGCATGGTTTGAAGATAATGGATGCTCTCTGGTCCGAGCAAACTACACATTCTTCAATCTATAAAAAATCACCATATATTACATTAGTTAGTTAGTTAGACAAAACCTACAGATAGAATGCACTTTCCTGCTACCAAAAATGTTATGCTTTTTTTGTAATTTCTTACCTTTGTTCTATTCACAACAGTAGAGCGACATAGAAGGCATTTCTTGACACGAGAACCACATGGCTCACAGGCCACGGCATGACCACACGGCTGAAACACAATCTCCCTTTGATTGTCAGAACAAATCACACACTCATCTGAGGAATCAAATTGCTCGAGACTTGGGGTTGGACTCACTGCCTTGCTGGATACAACACTGCAAGTTCCTTCGCCACTTCGAGCTGGTTCTGCTGGATTTCTGTTGATTCGTAGACATTAAAAAAATATTTTAGATAAATACAGCCGAATTTTGAAACTAACTACTACGGTGCTTATGAATATACTGGGTATCCAATTCTCAAAACTTTCCCATCTACATAAGAAAAACAATCATTCGGTAGAGAGTCAGCGAACTTGAAAAACTCAAATATGACCTGCAGGTTGAATACGAGACAGCAAATCATACAGATGAGTACATACAGACTTACATGCAATGGAAAAAAGTTTCAATGGAATGCTCATTTCTCCATTCCAAAGCCAGCAAGCGTTCATTACTTTCAGAGTAGCGAATGGTAGAGCTCATGAAATGATATGAAATGTAACAAGACCGAACAGAATGCCATTATTGCTTCCATGTTGAGTAGGAATTCAATTAAATTGTAAGAAGCCCATCTTAGCTCTTTCGGTGTTTGCTTACCTACCTACCAGGCCGCAGCAAGTAATAACCAACTAAGAAAAAGCAACCCAAGTTTTCGTATATCTAGGAACCATGATATTCCAAAGGAGTGCGTGCTACAAAGATTAAAGAGTAGAATTACTCTTTAGGGAGAAAGTGTGCAAGAAGGCGAATAAAATAATTCATCAAGAGCAATCCTATTATCACCACAATCATCCATTCCTATTAATGGAAGACAAATGGGGCAATAAAAAACATAGAGCATGCTTCTGTATACAACATCCTCCCAGAACACTAACTCCAGTCCCGTTCTCTACAAACTGGGCTAAACTGCACAGACTATGGATTCGAAAACTGGAAGATGGCACATACAACATAAGTGGCAATATTTGAGCACCAGCTTGCTCCCACCGAAATTACATTGTTTGTCTCAACGACTTGAATTGCATACCAAATTGTATCTAATGTGATATTCTCCATCCTACCATCCCAATTAAATTACACACTCAACCCAGAGAAACATTACATGCGCTATTTCATAATGTCTACAAATGTGCTAACAAACTAACTACAGAGCAGAACATATTATATCAGATTTCATTAGAGTTTATTTCCGGAGAAAGAAGGGAAAACAATGTATTTATCATAAAAAAGTCTTACGTGGAATTCCGATCCGTCCGCGATTGAGTTAGGGCACGACACAAATTCGGGTCGGGACATAAATCCAATGGAGTTTGCGACTTTTTATTTCGAGTGGTCAAATCGGCTCCATGAGCTGCCAAGAAACACGCAATGGAAGCAGAAGACTTTTTATCTGTTCCTGATGGCCCCAAACCCATAAACAGCTACAAAAGTAATACATTTAGTTCATTACTACAAGTACACTACGACTATAAATACACATAATTTCATACAACGACCCACCACAAACTAACTAAAACTAACTATAGCATTTTGTAGAAAAAAATGCCCCATCTCTTATTCCTTTCCTTAGAAACTAACCATGGTGCATAATGCGGTAGTAACACAAAACGAGACATCATTATTCCCATTGTCTATTTTAATTCGTCTTTGTTTGCATTATATTCTCTTTGTATCCATCATCATCATCCTATTATCCCAAGTAAAGAGCATTTCACAGAGAATTGAACACTATTTTTGGGATTACGTAGCTCCCAACTAACTAACTAACTAACAAACGTGCACAATACACAGTCCTGGAATTTCATTGCATAGTCTACATGCACATTGCGCTGGAGTCGGGACATGCACACTCCCTTATACTAACTAACTACTAGCTACTACTACCGACCAAACTTTCGGATCTCTCCTGGTAGTAGCATTACTAACTAACAATGAACAGGACAGTCAGTCAGTCCCCTTCTCTTCTTCTTGAGCAGGATTTGGGGAAACTTACTAACTAACTAAATAAACCCAGCACAAATACAAAGAGAGAGATAGAGAGAGAGAGAGAGGGACATACCGGTGGCTTCACTTTGCTCACATCTTGAGCATCCTGTAGCTGGCGAAGTTGACTGAGAGTGTGATGACGCAACGCCTCGTGTAAAGGAGTGTCCCCATCTTTATCTGCCAAATTTAGATTTGCTCCTGCTCGCACCAACAGCTGCAACAAAGTACATTTTCTTATTTCAGTTGCTCTCTTTTAGGAAAACTAACAACACGGTAGTGTGTGTTCCATAGGAATGCACGAAAACACCATTCCTCAACTCGCTCGTTCAGAGCACCCAAGGGTATCCTTCACAATCTATCTATCTATCTTCTTATCTATCTATGGATGGAGTATGGAACCAATTCAAAACTACCTAAACTAATATGTGACACAAGCCACTAGTTCTATCGTACATACATTCGCAAATGTCGCACTACATTTTTCATTACAAATCATCCATATTTTTCATGCATACATAATATGGCGGCAAACTAATAGTAGGGATCACGAAAAAAATAATAATCTGCACTGACACTTTTTTAACTAGCCGTAGAAAATGTTCAGTCTACAGACCCTGAAATACAATATACATTCGAAATGCGTGTTTAGCTATCAATATCTAGTTATAGTATTGACTAAGAGCAAATACTACTAAAAAGTAGTCTTCCACATTAGTTACTTACAGTAAACTGTTGATGACAAAGCGAAAATTTTTATGAAATGAAGAGAATGATCACTTCAAGTGCGAAAGGATTGGTGAACAGAGTTTAAATAAATTTAGCCTGACAGACGATTTTGAACGGGAGCTTTTTAAATCGTTATTTATCGTAGTCATTAAATTCCATGCGTGCATTAGGATGTGATATCCAGTGAAGAGCTGAATGTGAAATCAATAAGCTCCCAAAATGAAATGTACACTTACTCGAACGATTTGTGAATGCTGCCGTTCCACAGCGAGATGTAGGGGTGTCTGCAAGTTGATATTTTGTAGATCCAAATTTGCATGCCCTTCCCGTACTAGGAGTTCTGCAACCTAAACACAAAAAACATATCACTGCTTTATTCTCATCCTTCTACTTGGCATATTACTCTAGTGGTACTCCAGCTCAACTCTACTGAAAACGGAAAGTGAGAATTTCTTTCCTCCATTCTTTCATGGAAGGATGGAAAAAATGAAATATGAGAATTTCTTACCTCAACATGGTTGTTTAGTGCAGCCAAGTGGAGAGCTGTGTACCCATCATCCTGCATTATCAAAATCATCCGTTTGTAAATCATTATATTAAAAAAAACTTTTTTCCAACTGACTAGTAAAAAAATAACTCACCTTTTTCTCATCCACCATCCATGCTCGGGGTAGTTTATGGAGTAAAATTCTCATTGCACTGCAAGTAACAAATAGAAAGAAATACATTGCACAATCCAAACAATTCAAATTGAAACATTGTGGTTCCCAATAATACAATTGGCTCATGCCTCAAGTTAACAAAAATACACAAAAAAATGTCATAAATTTCTAGTTTCCCATAAAATTATATGCATCACATCAAAATTCGCTTTCCTACACTTTTTAAGTATTCACTTTATTGAAGTTTCATTTCATACCCCAAAAAAATACGTTCCCACAAAATTCTTGGCACATGAAACGGTAAATTTTACTCAAGCTAGTTAAATCCAGTTTCGCATAAAAACAACTCAACCCATGCTAATAACTAACAAACTATACAAGCAAGTAATGAAAACCTACAACAATCAAAAAGCGTGGACTTGTTCATTACTCTAATGCAATTCTTGCAAGATAGTAACTAACAAAATTAAAATCCCCCTCATTATTACAGCTAACCAACGTGGAAAGTTAATGTAAACCACATTAAATTTTCCCCGTTCTTTTTATCCTGCAAAAAATTAAACAACCTCATAGCGAAAGCAAAATTAATAACAGTAACTTCTAACTAACTAACAATGCTCTTTTCCTTAGCCAATGTGAAAGAACATGACATCATAAAGGGAATAATATGCACGTAACTAAAAGTAGCATGGGTCCCACTCTTGAACCGTGATACTAAAAATGTACTACGTAAGAAGTTGAGTAAGAAAACCCAATGATAAATGACACACAGAGGGACAATTCTACATGCTACCAAAATTGGCTTAAAAATAGTCCATGCTCAAGTTACAATTTTTTTAAACCAACGAATGGTACACCAATGTCTCTTTCTCAAACCGTAAATCCCAGCGTAAAAGTATGTAAGACCTAGTAAACGCAATTTTTACTCTTTTAACTTGAACGAACCTAACCTTTAACCTACAAAGTGTTTAGATAACCAATGGTTCGAATGCAATGTCCCTTAAGCGAATTTCGGGCCCATTCCTTCATACATCACACACAAGTTATAGGATATTGGTAGACCGGAACGCAATTCACATAACTCAACACTTAATAATCACTTTTCATGCCGTTATAACCACATAAAAGCACTTTTTAAATAATAAATTGCAATTCCAGTCATAGTTAGTAGCCATTTATGGGTGAGCCGTTAAGAAAACCATTTCAATTCAATCTACCATATAGCATAGCGTCAGTGAATCTTGCCCTCAGATCCAAAATGTCAAAATTTCATCCCGGATACTTACGATGTCCAGTCTGTCCATCTCACCAGTATCCCGTAATTTAATTAAACATGCATCCATGCATAATTAATTTCCGAGCGTGTTTCACATTCGTTTTCCTGGTCTCTTAATTCCTGAAACTACATATTCATTTTAACTAGTACCTAACTAACTCTCAGAGCCAAGATGAAAACAAAACGGTCACAGCTCTCCACACATAAATAAAACATGACGATGTCCATATTACAGCAGCAGTAAGAGAAGTTAGTTAGTTAGTTAGCTAGTTAAAAGGAACCATCATCCAGCCAATACATATTACATTTATCATTTCATCCAGTACTCTGTGTGTGTGTGTGTACAAACCAACCCCGCAATGCAACATAAATAGACGAGAGCATAAATAAATGTGCAGTGCATCCATCTATACAACACATGGTTTTAACTAACTAACTTGAGTCAGTGTTATTGTGAATGGAGTGGGTCAAAATCTACCATAAGAACATGCTTGCAGTCATATTAAGGGTGACTAAGTCAAGTCTCCTATAAAAAGAGTAATGTCCGTAAATTCTATACTAAAACACTAGCAACGCGGAGCACAAAATCGGTCATAAACCATCATACAAAGTTTCCCGGAATCTTATAAACCTGGACGAAAACATTCCCAATCCAAATAAAACTCCCAACGATCCAATATCAGATTTTAGTTCCTTTGGATTCCAAGAGTACGATATTTACGACTGACTATTTTAATTGCCTTCTTCAAGGCCTGAGTCAAATGGAAGAGTAGTTATAGTTAGTTGGTAGTTCAGAACACACCATAGCCGTTAATATTCATTGTTGGAATGGCCAGTTCTCACAACTCTACGCTCCAACCAAAGTTAGTCACACAAGAACTAAGAGTATATATTGAAATAATGCATGTAAAGACTTGTGATTTAATTTTAAACTTTTCCAATAAACCCGTATGTGGTTACGGTTAAGAGACTTTTTTTGGGTCTTGTTCCCGTCATCAATGAGTTTCATTGTGTACTCAACGTGAAATAGAAATATAAGTCAATAAGTGATTCCTATACCCATACGGAAAGAAGATAAAAAGAGTCGTTAGCGAAGAAATCTCGTTTAGTGAAAAACTAACAAGATTGGATTGGCGTAATGCTACGAACGAGACACAGGATCAAAATGAAATAGCGGTTGGTAATCAGCTTAAGATAATCGCGGGCTAAAACTGTCCGGGCATTTTAACGTTACGTATGTACGGATATATGTTCAGTTTTTAATCTTTTGTTTTTTTAGCCCAAATATTTTTGTTGATTGCATGCGTTTTCCATGGATTGCATTCATCGCATGTAGCATGTTTGCCCTGTTGTTGTGTTACAACAGTTAAGAATTTTCACAGAGTTCAATCCTAACTCGACGATTTAATCGAACTAGACCACTAACTAACTACTTCAACTGTAACTATTTATTTGATTTCAGAAAGGAAAAATTAGATTAAGAAAACCTAGTGACTCACAGTGACATTCTAATTAACTTGAAGCCTTAGCTTGTACTCTTACTCGTGCATTTCTTATCACGCACAACGAGTAAAATAAATCTCTACGGTGTTGTTCATTAAGATAATCTGCTGCCAAAGTTAAGCAATTCAGGGACTAACTGAAACGGAACCAAACCTCTGCAAAGCACTCCTATTAATTCCATATGGTACAAGTTACATCAAAGGGAATTTCTTTTTGCCTTCCCAATATAATGTTACCTGGACTAAAATTTAAGTATATACATAGTATGTGTAATTACATAAATTTGAATTTTATAGCTAGTTGACTTTCCTGTTTTCTTGTTTTAAATTAGAACAACAGAAAAATTCAATGAGTAATTCCCCTATGACTGCATTTCCATGACTACCAACTCATTCTGACTCCATGGCAACACAAAACTGTATTTTACCTGCTGTGCATTTTACTAATTGCAGTTTTATATTACTTGTTGAGTAGAGCGCTTCTACCAGATGGACATTAAAAGCTTTTTTCCCAAGCTCAAGTCAAGTCTCACTGCAATCATTGACTGGGCTTCTGGGACTCGAGTTTAAGAGGTACAAATACGGGCCTGACACTAGAAATACAGGCAGAGCAATTCCATAACGGGCTATTTTAATTGACTTTGTTCACAGGAAAGTTAGTTAGCTTTAGCAAACATGCTATACATAATATCCCTTCCCATGGTTAGTCAGCTAGTTAGTTAGTTAGTCAGTAACTTGTACTTGTACTCAGCAAAATAGGGTAGAGCTAGAGTTTCACGTTGAAACTAAACCTACTGCTTGCGATTGCCACTGCCTAGTCCTTATATCATCCCATGCATCGATCGGAACCCAACTTTGCCCATTTACTCACTCCTTGTGCTTCATCTCCTTTTTCTTAGACTTTTTTTTTCTCTCTCTCTGTACTGACTCCTTCCACTTTCCCTAACTTTAACTCTAAAAACTAAAAGACCTCATTCACCCTGCAAGGAACATTACCTTGACTATCTATATCTTCTAAACTTTTAGTTACTTTTTTAAACATCATGACAGATTCCATTCCTGATGTGAAACTGCACATTTCCAACCATTCAGGACATTCGCTAGTTTTCCCCGCAGGGGATCTAACCATTCTCTCAACATACCACACCTAGGTAGATAAACAATCTTAACATGTTCAAACTGCTGGCTTTTAAAAACTAAACAATTTTTTTGCTAAAAAGTCATACATTGGATGAGGGAAAGCACTATTTAACTAACTAACTAACAGAGGTATTCAGTTGCCATGAATTCCTTCCTAGAGGCTCTGAATAGTACGTAGCTTATTTTTAATGCGGATCACGAAGAAGAGCAACGGATAATCATGCTTAAGCAATCTTGCTCCATTCAAAAATAGCATTAAAAGGTAACTAACTAACTAACTGCAGAACTTAGATCCCAAACAGGAGAACATAACATAACCATAATAAGACTGAAGACTTATCTATTTGCGCATCATCAAGACTCCATTATGCAATACACATTTCGTTGTACATGAATAGAATACACAGGGTAACTTTTCCCAGTAAATCTTCCTGCATGAACAACTTTTGTCATTCTTTGGTTCTCATGCCGAGCCTAGTTAGTTAGTTAGTTAGAAAGCAAAAGGCAACAACGTTATGAGACTAAAAGTTAGTCAGTTTCCATCCTCCTTTAAATTCGGTTAGCCCCCCTGAAATCCTGTGAGCTTATATTGCTATAACTAACTAACTAGCGGTACGCACTTCCCCTGGTTCGTGTCGCTATCCCACTCTATTTATGTTATTACACCTCCCATGCTCTCCATTACACATTACTATTACTACTGTACGGTTTTGAAACTTCACGGTAAAATATTAGCTGCGACAAACTTCCAACTAACTCGTATTTTTTAGCTCTTGCTTCTAAGCTTTTACATTGTAAAGAATTTAGCTTACCTATACAGACAAAAAGCCAAGCTATATTATGAAATTTATTTCTCCAAAACTATAAATCCCTTGCATTTAAAAATACATGTGTTGCATGAGTCACAAAGTTCCATTTAAATCCCTGACTCTACCAGAATGTTGTCAGTCGTCTTAAAAGGACCCTTTTAAAATTACCTCCCCAGAGTGTAGAATGTATCGAAAACTGGGCTCAAAGACACTTAATCCCAAAAATGCGGTTCACATCTGCATAGGAATGATGAGCACTGTTTATTTCCTAGCCAAGTAAGGCAGTCAAACAAAAGGGAACCAAATCGGATGATACGATTACCCCCACGTGAGTCTCCGCATGTGAGATAGTAAGTTAGTTAGTTAGTTGGCCGAGCAAGATAGTTAGTTAGTTAGTAAAAACTAAATAATTAGATGTGGCGAGCATTTGCCGGATAGGAATATAATATGAAAGGAATCACATCCGAGAAAAGAGACGGAGGGGAGTTGAAATGCACACATATGCATCCGGCCCCAAAAAACAAATGTGTGATGGTACTTACTCTCAGTTTACTAACTAACTAACTAACTAACTAAGTTAAACTCATGCAAAGGGAACAAACTGATAATGGTTAGGACAACTGCATCTTTTTTCCACCTAATGAGTACGTACTGCGGCTGCTACTATCTGACACATGTGTTCGGGAATGTAAATCTATATGCATGTTTTTTTTCTCCAAACATCTATTTTGGTACAGTACAAATTTGGAATGGCATGAACCACACTTGGCCAATCATCTGGCAGTCTATTTGAAAACGGGGAATCTTTTAGTTTTACTTGCATATTTCTTAAATGCTCACTTGACTTACGGCAGAGAACGAGAGTAGACCAGTCAAGACATTATTTAGGTACCAACACTCAGTCAGTGCTTCTCAGTTAGTTTGTTAGTCAGTCTCATTCAAAAGTCCTCTTCATTGATTCCAAAAATTAAGTCAGTCAGTTACTTATTATAGTCCGTACTGTCGGCAACCAAACTGAGCCCTTAGTTAGCAGTATCACTAAAACCCACAAAAAGTCAACTCATTTCCTCTCAGTGACTGCGACCAAGTGATTTGAGCAAAACTTTCATCACACAAAATCTCACTGGATTCAGACACTAACAATAATTTGTTGATTCCGACAACAGTCCTCATTTCATTTAAGTACTATAAGACTCAAGTAGTGAGTGCTAGGAGCAGCATCATCATCATCATTCTCACTCCGTTCCGTTGTCTGTCTCATTTAGAGTCTATAAACCATCAACACAAGTCCGTTGTGCACGAGGAAAACCAAAATAATCGCTTCTGTACTACGTCCAATTAACTAACTAGTTGACTATATTTGATCTGCTGATGAAAATCGTATACTTTGTTAGACAAGAGGATATTCATCATTCATCATAATCAGAAGCAGAGGTAGCTGTCTAGCTTTGGAGAGCGGCAGCATTGCAGCCCTATAGTCGAACTCCATGCTTCTTTACTTCCCATATTGTAACTCATTCGTATGGAATGTAATGAAGTATGGAGAGCTCGTAGGGCAGATCAACAGTGAAGACAAAAGAGAACCAAATCATAAATCAGAAGCACAAAAGCGAGAATTTCTAGAATTACACCATTTCCCTTGAATGTTGTAATTTACTAGACTCTCTCTACTCTCTCTCTCTCAGACTTTCTCTCTCTCCTGCGCCCAAACAGTGTTATTTGCAGATTGGATCATGTTTGTTTGGTTGGTAAGTAAGTAATATGCGCATTGTATTCTAATGGGACTGACTAGCACAGGAGTCAACGTAGGGTATATAAATTTCATTTTGTGAGCACACCTTTGTAAGTAGCTTACCCTTGTAGAGAGCACATAATGGGTTTTTAGTTTAGTTAGTTTGTACGAATGATAATGTTCAAAGTTAGTTAGGTCCCTGTAGTTTCTGTATCTAAATGCCCCAGAAAAATAACTTACAGGGAAATAAAAAATTAAATTATCACTTTATGTCAACATACATATTTATCTTTAGCTAGAGTAAGAGCTAAGAGTAACTAGAAAGATTGAAAGATTGAAGATTGGGAATTCCCTTATTGAATATAATGTACGTTTTGCTTAACCTATACATCATGTCATGTCAATTTGTACGAACAATGTTAAACTCTTTTCAATCATTTATAACGTAGTTTCAATAGGGGAATAAAAAGTGTGCACTTGATTCCAGTCTTTACAAAAGACATGACACAGAGAAAACTTATTCATTTAATCACTTTCATTCATTCTCCATAACAGCTCCACGCACGAGAGCGCATAATGAATTGCCCAAGCACCGTTATGTAGAGGGTAAAAACAAAACCTTTTCCCAACATAGCTTTATCATCCATCACAAATTTCATTGTGAGAGTTTGCTAGAAATCTTTTATAAAGTTAGCAAACTTTACGCACTCAAAGGTGTCAAAAACTTGGTAAATTGACATGGCCGCACCCATTGTGTTTGGAAATGTAAACCATGGTTTTTGGTAGGTAAATATTCATAGCTCATAGCATTTCCTGCATACACTTTCGTTCGTCTTTTTATCAGTTCTTTAGAATAAATGAAAGGGAAGCAATGGAGCAAAGAAAAAAACTTCCACGAACTGCACATAATAAGAAAACTAGGAATAAAATTTGAGCCTAGGAAACTACGGTTTAGCTAGGTTGGATTGCACGTTTTAGAGATACAATATATTCCTTTCACAAGAAAACTACAGCAATGCGTCTGGTCCAAAAAAAACTAGTCAGTCAGTATAACTGAAAATAGTAAGTTTCGAAAATTGCAATCGCTACCCATTGCACAATCACTGTTTTCCTTTCACGCACAAAAATGTGCCAGTCAGTATCTAACTTGGAATGTAAAGCTTGGGCAACAAAAAAAAAACCCAATCGGCAGCTCAACTCCACCATTGAATTTAAGTAAGAAAAGTGATTTTTTTCCAGACGGTTATTTAATTTCTTCCCACTTCTTAGGAAAGGATAAAAAAACTCAGCCACATAGCCCATACAAAAAGGGAGAAGCTGACTGATGTGACAATCTTGTTTCAAGAAATGTTTTTTTCTTCATTCAACGACTTTTTATACGACAAGGCTGCTAAAAAAAGTTAGTGCCCTCATGAAATAAAACTTTCATATAATGCCAAGCTAAAGCTCAATTTCCCTAGTACACTACTGAACCCTGTGTTGTGTTGGGACGAAACCCAAAACTTCTCATCAACTCGAGATTTTATATTACCTACGTACGAGCTCAAATAAGTTAGTACCATAGCACTACTCACTTTCAACATGAGTTATGGCTTTCCCCAAAAATATGGAAACAGTACAAGCAACACTTTCCGTGCAAAACTATAAGTCAGCCCACACATATAACAAGTATTTACCTACACACTATTACAATATACATGCTTTAATTTCAGACCCTAGCTACTACAAAATGTTGCAGTTTCGCATCCAAAACTGGTAAATATTCGCTCACACACCACACACAAAAACCTATGCAACCAATACATACAAAATAACCACAACCCAAATGGTTCAAAGCTTCCTACAAATAAAATAACTTTCCCCAAATCCTGTCACATGGAGCTTTGACTCTGAAAAAGCGGAATTCCTAATCCCACTATCATATCTATCTAATGCATCCCTCATAATATGTATGTAATTCCATCATCAACCATCCTGTAGTGTTTTGTACGCATGTTGCAAGAATTATCAAATGGCAGAACACATTACTTGAAGCCAAATCCTTTGAGTGGAAATCAATGGCAACATTTTTCATCTAGTGCCAACGAATTCGTCGATATTAATAAATCCGCCTGCCTACTAATATATTGAATGCCTTCATCTTAACTCATAACCAAAACAAATGTCCTCCAAGAATCTACGCAAGTTAAGTTACAACGGGACTTGGCTTATTGGAACAGGAAAAACACAAGAAGAATTCCATAGATAAGAATAGCAGTAAAAGTAAGTAGTATATATGAGGGAAAAGAATGCTACAAAAAATGTGCGATGAGGATCCTTTCAAATATAATGGTATGAGCACGAGCCCAGACCAAAGAAGAACTATAACTCTCCAGGAATTACTTTCTGAAAAAAACGGAAGTCGGTTTTTATAAAGCGGATAATATTAGAGCTCTCCCAGTCAGCTCAATTGTATTGCACTGATTTCAAGTACAGTCAAGTCACATACACAGTGTGTACAGTATGCATGCATACGCATAAAAACATACATTATGAGCGAATACTTTGGTTTGCTAGCTAGACTAGGGCGCGGTTACAAAAATCAGTTACAAAGTGCACGGTTCCGGCTACACAAATTCGCTGCCAGGGTCCCGTATCTACAAACCATCAACACTAAAGAACGCTATAAAAATCCATTAAAAGGTTATGCAATATTGGTAAAATATTTCATAAAGTCAAGTAACCTTTCACCGTAAACTGAATACTTAATGGCCCAACACCGCAAACACTTTCAAGAATGTTTCCAACCTTACTAACTCACTAGCTATATAGAATCGATATGTGTACAGGACCCAGTCAATCCATTTTTATCAAAGAACCAACCAACTTTTAGAAACTAACTTATCCACCGTTTAAACTAGCTACAAAGTTCCCCTCATAACAATACCACTGGTTTACCGATTAAACTTTTACTTTTATCCGGATACTCTGAGCCTCGTCTTCAACTAACTCCTTAAGCATCATCACAGGTTAAATTCCATTGAAAACAAAAGCAAAAAAGGGAATCAAAATCCTCTTATCCCTTTCATTTTACGGAGCCAGAGACGGTAATGAGAAAACGAGCACAAACCTAAGCCAAGCCACGCAATAACGCTCATAGTCATGTACTACAAGTCCGATCCGATTGTGCATTCACTATGTCATACATATTTGCAAAGAATACTAAACTGCTTTTTAAAAAAACATTGTGGGAAGGAGCATAATTTTTCACCATCAGAGTACATGACCCAAGACTGTTTAGGCAGAGCATACGGCTCGGGAGCTCAGATTTCCACTGCCCATACATATACGCCGCACAGTTTCCCTTTATATGGAGAAAGTCACAGTAGTGAGTAGTGAAAGGTGATGGGTGCACAGTTCCTTTTCTCTACTAGTTACTACAACTGCTGTTGGAAAGTCACCCAGGCACTGGTACATACCAACTAGCAGCAGGAAAACTAACTAACTAACTAGTCGTTTCAGCACAAGGATAGCCTGGCATGCGCTGACGCAAAAAAATATTTGGAGCTCAATTTCCTCTACAATGGTTGTTGGCAACCGAACGTACAGCTCCTGGTACAATTCCTTAACTAGTTATAGTGTTGGAACATGCTGCAAAGTTGGGAAATATATATATACGCCGTATGTTCCATATAATAACCTCGGTATGTCACCAAACCGAATGCAAATTTGTAAGCCAACCCAAATAGCCCAATTTGCCAACAATTATAACACACTAGTCTGACCGGGAGCAACTAAAATGTGTGGAATATTGCACGCAATGGAGTCATGCAATGGCACAGGGAAATAGTTGACGGGTTAAATCCCACAGTTTACGGCGCCAAGAGACGGATAAGAAGCAGAAAGTGAAAAAGAGAGCGTAAATAGATGCTGGACTCTGTGGGTCTGACTGAAACTCTCTGCTCAGAAGAGTATCTCTCTCACACACATTAGTTGTTACTCTGCTAGTATACTCTGCTTCTTTCTTAGCACGGGACAGGGAATGTGAAATCCGATGTGGCCCGAGCGTTTTCAACAAAAACTTGCTCAAACCTATCCGTTTTGGCTAACACACCTTCACTCTAGCACACAACAAACGCACCACAGGACTAACTAAAAATAACTACTGTCAAACCATCATCATGAATGTAGCCTTGCATTGAGCTCTGTGATAAAACCGGTATTAAGAGTACAGCAAATATATATTTCATGCATCTGGGACAACAGGAAAAGTTCCCAAATCATCTTCTCATACGGAACAACATAGCCGAAGTACTTTGAATTCAGTAAAGTGAGTTCGTGGGTTCAGTTTCAAACATATGTTCTCCTTCCCTTCCAGTGCAGCGCAGTTTTTAGTTGACTCCACATTTAGAATTTGTAGATTACCAAACAGAAAGTAAGTGGGAACAAAAAATTATTAACTTTTAGTCAACATAAGTACGAAAGCAATTGACTAACTCAACGTACTTACATATTTCTTCCATATGGATTCAATCAAAGTGAAAGGAAAGAAATCAATGTATACATTTTCAAGCACCAATTATATTATCAACTTTTTTAAACACGTAGTTAGAATCAACTAACCGTCAATTTTTTTAACCCTCATTTGATAAGGTCGTCGTGCAAAATAAGCAAGTACAGCAACACAAGTGCTCATAAATATTTCATGTCCACGCATGGTGGTGAAAGTGAAAATAACAATTGAGAGGACCAACCAGAGTTACTAACTAACTAACTAACTCTCCAAACAAAAGGGCAAAGTCAAAAGTCCGTAACAATATTTAAGCCGCTATCAGTGACAAAAAGTTCGTTTTCTTCAAGATTACCACCGAAATCTGGCAACCTGGTTTGATTTCCTATCGATAATCCGTCCCAGCCCCCCCAAAATCCAATTCTTTGTTCAAAGAAAGTCAACAAAACAACCAAAGGCTGGAAGAGGAGCGTGAAAAGGTCAGATGATGACTTTTCGAACCGAGTCAACTAGAGCAATGCAGAATTGTGATAATCAGTTGGTAAGCTGGTACCCACATTTGTTTCATCTGAATCCTATACCATCCTACTTATACAGCCCCTCCCTGTTCCTATTCTCCCACATATCCGCTACCAAAAATCATATAATACCTACTCATACTATGTGACTATCCCATAACGATTAGATTCACGGACAAGTTTTTTGCTCACGACAAGTCCGCAATAGTGTTCCATAAAAAAACAGAGCAAAACCGAATTGGACGATTTCCCTATTGAGCCTCATATTCAATTTTCATTAAAAAAAGTCCAACAGTTTCTTTCGGCAATTAAATTTCTTCCCATGATTTATTTATAATTCTGGCTCAAAATGAAACATTTTAATTAAATAAGCGTTTTTCCACTGTAATGAGCATATAGGATATGCAGGCAGGCATACAATAGAAATTTAATAGAATCTCTATAATGCACAAAAAGTTGGGTGTTGGGTGAAAGTGAAGGGAAAGTTAGGTACGGTGATAATATATTCATTGTTTCCATTCATTCATTCGAGGTGCATTTTTTAGGCTTCAAGTGAGGTGTGATAAAAACGCGGCATGATTGGACAACACTTACATTATTTTTCCCCTCATCTAATCATCGGATGATGACTATCATATATCAATTTCCGTTTTATAATCAATACACGTGCTTCGTGTTTTCACTATCCATTTAATACACATGGGTAAACTGACAGGCCTAACTAACTAACTAACAAACCAACCTAACATTTCCAGAAAATATCGGCAGTGCCCAAGTTTCACAGGCTAGGGATTTCTCTCACCAAAATCATTGTGCTCCATACGGCATACAGTAGTGAATGCAGACACTAGTAATATCTATATTTATGGGGTGACTAGTCTAGAAAAAGTCAGTAATGCTTTTCCATGTGAACTGAACATAAATCAAGTTTTGTAAACCCAACTTTGTTGAGCACTCACAACTCACTACATGAACTTATTTCGAATTCAGCCCAATAAGCCAACCCAACGCATATTACTATTGGGAATTACGATACCAAACCATTCAGCCTGTCTAGCACACTTTAGTTTCTCCATTGAATTCATCCATACAAGCTAGCAAATACTCCCTACCAAACAAAACAAACTACATCTAACTGTGTCTTCCACAATAAAAAGAGACAATGGATGAGTGAAATGTCCCTCGCATTAAAAGATACAGCCTCACTATAACCAGCTATACACTTACATTGTCCCATTTCATCACACAAGTGTAGACGTACACACACAAACTGCAATTATGCACTGCCTGAGCGAGTGTGAGAGAGGGAGTGGACACATAGTATACATGAGACCAAATGAAATAAAATAGGCAATATTGCATGCGATCCTACAGAAAAAAGTTGCAACTAGGAATAAGAAAAGGACTCAAGTATTTAGTATGCAAGTAAAGTTTTTGGCCCCAAAAAAGGGAAAAGAAGCTGAGTGAGCTTAGAGTTAGAGTTAGAACCCATCATCGCAAAATACATACCAAAGAAAAGTGAAAGGGAACAAACTAACGATAAGTAACTCAAGTGGGAGGTTCTCTCTCTCTCTCTCTCTTTGGTTCCCTGGGTTGTAGAAAATCAATAGGCATCCCACAACACTAGGCTGTTGTACACTTTCTCTCTTCAAATTTTAAATCAACCCAAAACTGGAAAGACATTTTTATTAAAAAATCCTCTCCCATCTAACGGGCATACTCTAATTCTAACCAACCAACAATTTTCACCCACGCATGGCATCCACCCATTTCACAATCAAATTAAACTCTAACAACTATTATGGTTCCACCATACCACGGCTTCATAATTAAACGCACATCTTTTCCCATGTGTATGATACTATCCCTTCCTTTCACTAAACAAAACCTAAAAAAAATATCAACCCAAACTTGTATCCAAACTTCACTCTCCTTTAAAAAGTGACGAGATTTTAAAACAAAAATTTCAAAATCCCTCGCAAACCCCCTTCCTTCTTTAATGTAATCAATTAAATCCTTCCATACTAATTATCTCTGATCCCATATGAGTTCACTTTAATCAGCAAAGTTAACTAACTAACTAACTATAACTAGTTAAAAGCATCCATCCCACTTAGTTAGTTAGACCACTTTTCTCTCTCAGATAGTAAAAACAAAGAAAGTACATATCCTCAAAAGTACAATTCCGTCTCTCACACACAACGGGAGCACGGGACCATGGTGCTCTAATGAAACTTGAGAGAAAGGGAACATGTACTATCATCATCGTTTCGTTTAGCACTTTGTTTTAATGCTACTAGATTGGCATAAGCTTTCCACATAGCACTCCTCCAAGTTACATGCATCTAAAGTGTGTTGCTCTTATAAAGTGTACATACCAGTCAGTTTGGCCCTATTGTCTCACTCGAGCCAGCGACTAACTGCACATGGGAAAGTAGAAAGAGAAAAAAGACACAGTTTGTATTTAAAGCCTTATCCTTCCTTCCTTGTGCACATCATGAAAAGGGTTCCTAGTTCCCAGCCAGCCCAGAGTTTCTCGGCTACTGATGTGAGAATATTGTCGGTCCCTAGCAAACTAACTAACTAAATGTATACCCATGTGGCATGGCAGCCAGTTCATGGCGTAGTCAAGTCGGTAATCCATTCAATATAACATAGCTAGCGAAATGGTCTTCTTTCCTTGCTCCCATTACATCAAAATAGCTGCATCCTATAGTCATGCTTATTCATCCCCGAGCCAGCAACTTTTCACAAAATATTATCCTCACACCAGACCAGACCACACAGATAGCCACATTATTTTTTCTTCTTTAGGCAAAGTAAGCATAAGTTTGGAATAATATGACCATCCCTTTCTGAAGAAAAGTGCAAATACTACTGACTGAATGAATATGGCCTCCAGTCATACCCACTACAGCTATGCTTGGGTAAATAAAATAGAATGAAGCATTACACCTCCAGAATAAATTTTGGGAGCTAACTACAAATACAGATTACAGACAGGCAATTCATTTTGAGAAAATTGCTAGGAATCAGGATTTAACAGAAGGATTTCTCAAATACTACTCACAAAAATCCCATTCTATGACTCTATAGGGAGACGGAAACGAGATAGAAGAATCCTTGGAGCATGAATAAGTCATACTCATCTTTTGCTCTGATATTTCGTATTGTTTCATGAAACGGTAAATAACGTACAGTTAGTTAAATTGGAAACATCCATCTTTTCATATCCCATACGATTTCTTTCAGCCAGTGATCATTGTATTCCTGTCAATTTTTAGGAAAAAACTGTCCCAAAACTTTAGCATCAAAATTACCACCTGCGGAAAACAATTCACCCAATATTGAGTACAAAGTACAACTAACTAACTACTTGGAAACTTTTGGGGAAACAATATACAGGATGATGGACAACCTTGCTGCTACAATATCAACTCGCTTCAAACTTTGTCTACTAGACTAACTACTCAAATGTCTTCAGCTCTAGCTGGCTGAAACCGGGCCAAATTTCCTTTAAATGTATTTGGTCCCCTTCAACCAGCTGTAGTTGGCATTGCAATCATCTATATCATTCAACGAAACCACATGACAACAAAACTACAGCAGCACAACTTGTTTTCACCAGAATTGCTGGACCCGGAATGCATGGATGCATTTGGGATATCTGTAAACTTTTACCTACTATACCAACTAAAAGGAAACTTTTGCTTTGTGATAATACTATTATTATTTGATTTGCGTGAATGAATGCACGAGTAGTAGTGAAATGTGATCCAACTCATTGGACTGGTAAATCATTAGCTGACAAAAGTTGTGAATATAAAGTCCTATTAGCACCGTTTAGAGATTTGCATTTATGAAACTAATTAGTCAGCAGCCTGCTCTGTGAATTATGAGTTTCACAGTAAGTAATCATGTTTCATGGTAGATGGGTTGAGCTGAGCCTCGAGTGAGCCTCTAAACTTTTTGACGCATTAGAGTTTCAGCTTTTCATCAACATAAATTAATAAAATTAAACGTTGGCATCATCAGCAAGGAAAAAGAAAGCAACACAATTATACGGCGAATGAAAAAAGCAAGGGTGTGTTCACTTTTTCATATCCATGCAAAAAAATCCATTTTTCTTCTTGCATTCATTAAAAACATAAAAACTTTACACGGCCCAAAATCCAACAAGCGAAAAAAACAGGACGCATACAGATAACATTCATGAAACTATTGATATTTTGAACCGATTGGTTACTAACTAACTAGTCTTATCTGGTTAACTTGAGGATGAGCGCAAAAAGAAGGTGAAAATAAAGAAAACAAAGATTGTATTACCTTGAATTTCCCCGCAAAGCCGCGTGATGGATAGCATTGAATCCTATAGAGATCAAGTCAATTATAATTAGGAAAGCGTGTTCCTTCCTGCCTACTTTTCGATTGTACGCACACACATGTAGTCCTGGGATTACTAGCCAAGCTATAGCTTAAAAATGTTTTCGTGCTGGAACTCACCATTATTATTTGTAAGCGTTACATCCGCATTGAAATCCAATAAAAGACCCAACATGTCATCACGTTTCTTGGAGATGCTGTCATGTAATGCTGTATCTGCCTCAGCGTCCTGCACAAATAAAAAAATCATGTGTCTTTCTTAGCAACAATATCTGCATTACAAAAATAGTTTTTATATATATCACCAGACAGCTGATTTTAAACTAAATAAAACACATATGTAGTCAGTTCGTTCAGACATCTTCACAAAGTGAATGAGCCTCAAACTGTAAATATAACCCTTCTTTTCTGATATATCCGGAATCGGCCGGCAACCTAAACGAACTTGGCAATTCGCCAGAAGAGTAAAAACTAACTAACTAAGCTCTCGGATAAAATACAAACACCACAGATCTCGTAATACTACTATTCGCGTCGGGATTTATGTCAGTTAACTCCAAAAGTAAGTAAGCCCAGAAGGCCAGAGGCAAAACCTCCCAGATGAGAATTTAATTTCATTAAAAATGCATGGGCTCATACTTGGAGAGATGGATGACAGCCCAAGCGAAGAAGGGTTCTCACAACGCCAATATGTCCTTTATTCACACCAATATGCAAAGCAGTCTGTCTCCGTTTGTTTCGAGCATTGAGATCTGCACCAGATTGGGCCAGCACCTCGATCACTTCATCGTTATCTCCATATGCTGCATGATGCACACATGTATCCCCTTCAAAATCTTGTATGTCTACAAATATTCACCAAAATGACAAGACACGACATAATTAGAATGCAGTTTTGCTTTTAGCCGATGGGATGAAATATCGTAGGGCGTAGTGAGCTACTGATAAACATACCAGGATCAGCACCATGACTTAACAGGATTTTCACAACCTCAGGATGACCATTTTGACTTGCGGCCTGAAGAGCCGTATGAGAGGAGAAAACTCCATTTACATCACAATTCTCTCGTTTCAGCAGCTGAAAGTAGACGGTTATTGTTATAAGCCAAGAATAGTATATTTGTCTAGTTCCCATAAAACCCATTAGAATCGATCCATCTCATCCACCCCACATCAAAGAGTAAAGTATCCATGTGGTGAATATGAGATAGTTTTTCAACACTACTTTCACTAACTCGCTTTCATTTATCATAATGTAAGCAATTGTTATTTTCATTACCTCTTCAGTTTTTTGGAAATCCCCATTTGCAGCCGCTTTCACTAGCTCTTCATTTGTATCTCCAGTAACATGGTTCTCAAAAAGTTTCTTCAAAAGAGCACTCAAACGCTCTAATGAACAGAAAAGTAATGAGTGAGAATCAAGTCTCTACATACAATAAAATTGTATGGATTAAATTAAATGGGCATTACCACCACTAGAAGAGCCAGGTAAGGATCCATCTGAAGAGGCTACTTTCGTTACAGCCATAGGGTTATAAGTCCAGCATGTTCCACATACTTCAACTTTTAGATCATTATCATGGTAAATCTGCTGAACACGGCCAACCCGTCCAAGTGTCTATAGTTTTTTCCAATATGGCCAAAAGCCAAATTCTTTGATTATTGATTTCGATTTCTCACTATCTATATGTCCAAGTCACGTCTTACGTACAATGAAAATACATATTTATTTTATTTTAGCATAAAACTATAAAAGCAAAAAAAAAAACGTCAAACAAAAAAAAAACAATTCTATCTATCACCATTTTATGTTTATAAGACTTGTACAAGCGGGCACGAGGAAAATCACTATTGATAAATGTTGATAAAACATATTTAGCATAGACCCAGAGACCCGTTGCATTTCATTACTGTTGGAAGATACATAATAGATAGATGCTGTGGTCAGTACCATATCTTTGGCAACAAACCAGACATCATGTCTTCCAAATAAGTCAAACAAAATTGTAATATTCAATTATTTAAACTAAGTAATCAAAATAAAATTGCACTGACCGGCAACATAGCATCAGCCCATTCGCCATGACCTCTTTGCAAGACTTTCACACGTTCTAGATCGGACACAATTTGAACCACGTCCCCAACGGCGAACCCACTTGAGTTGCATTCGCGCAGATATGAAGATGAAGAGCTCTCAAACCCAGCGGCTTGGTCTCCTACTTCAGCTGTGCCACTGTATGTGCCACCTGAAGAGGGTGCTTTCGTGAGAACAGCGGGATTGAATGTCCATCTAGAAGAAGAGTTTGTACAGTGCCATTAGCTGATTAAACCCAACTTGAATCCCAGATTTAGTTCGGGTTGAACAAACAACATGAGCAACGAGTGGGAATAACTAAGTAAACAACTCACTCAGTCAGAAGGTACTAAAATCTGGTAACAATATATAGTAAGTTTAGATAAAAACTTTTTCCAGTAAATGTACGGCGAATAACTCACCGATTTCCTGAAGGATATGCAACGACAATGTCTTTATCTTCATCCACTCCAACAACAGTTCCAGTCGTTCCTAAGCATTCAAACATTCCATCGGTCCATCCCCCATGCCCTAAAGATTAAAATATGTGTAAAATCACAACACAAATATAAAATTTATCATTTTTTAAGTTCAAACTTTACAATCTTTACGTACCATGTTGTAGGCTTTGGACCACATCAATTTCTAAGTTAATGTTGACCTAGAGAAAAAAAAATTGGCAAAAAGCTCTTCACCCAAAAAATGTACATAAATATTGGTTTTCAAAATTTTTACTAACTTGGTCATTCACTTGGATTCTAGTTATCCAGCTCTTAGGTCCATCTCCACCCAAAACAGGTAAATGATCTCTGTAGAATGAAAATCCTTTGGCGTCGTTAACAACTTTCAGGTCGGCCTAAAAAAGGAAGTATTTTGAACTGTACTTAGATACGACTTATTATTACAGAACGAAGAGAGGACAATTTACTATTATTATTATTACAAATAACATACCATTCCCTCAAATCCAACCCGGTACAAATTTTTGCCACCAGTATCCCAAATAATATAGGCTGCAGATCTTGGACTACCTGCAGACCAATCCTGAATCTCAGTGACTTTACCTCTTCGTCCATTTCCACCGTCCTGATCCTCCCATTGCCAGTCTGCAAATTCACATTCCAATAGTCCAATGATATTTCCACCCAATTTAAATGCATACGAACACTAGACAAAATAATAATCCAAGCTACGAAATTCTAAAATAAACTTCTCACCAACTCCACGGACCACTCTTGCACCAGGTAGTAATCCACGAGCCACGACTTTCTTAGATTTTCTCCGTGGTTCCACAAGTGCCCTAGAAAATGAAAATATCTATGATCCATACATTACGTATATAATTTGTCAAACAGCAGTCAAGGACCGAAACCTAACCTAGAACTTTCTGGAGTAGTAATTCTTGAAAATCTATGCCGTAATGAATGCTTGTCATTATGATAGCAAACAGAGCACAAATCATAATTGGAGCATTCCGCACACTTCCACCGAATTCCATAAATAGGCTGTTGTCGACAAGTATCACACATAGTCCCATCATGTTTCACCCCTACACATGTGTGAAAAAAGAATTGAAGAAATATTACAAGACCAAAACTCAATGAAACTTTGCATCCTATCAAATCAAAAGCTTACCAGTGGGGGCACTGTCCAAAATTTTCAGATCGTAAGCTACAGCACATCTGTAATTTGCGGCTGTCCCGTTGTCCCATACAACAACAACTTCTTCAGGAGATTCGAAGTTTCTTACAGTGCCCATATGTCCCTCACCCCCATCCTAAATCACAAAACAAAACGGCAGTTATTTGCACTGCCATTACCAAACCAATACTTAGATTTCTACCAAACTAACGAAATTACCTGCTTTCCCCATTTCCAATTTGGTCCACGTACGACCCTGGCTCCAACGCCTTCTGCTGCTAAACGACTGGTTCGTGCACTAATGCTGCTAGCTGTCTCCATTTTATCGTCGTCAGTCGTTTCTTGATTTAGTTAGTTAGTTCTGCCTGACAGCTTAAACTCTAATTTGCGAATCCAACTTAATCCTAAGCATGATTTGGTCGAGAGTCGATGAACGAGGTCGTCAAAATCGATTCGATTAAGTCGTTTATTAAAATGTCATTGTGCAATCAGTTATAGTTATATACTGCCCCTGCAATATTTAAATTTTAGAAACTTTTAAACTGCCAGTCCATTCAACAAGCAATATACGTTACAAATCCAAAAAATGAATTGATAAAAACTGAAGATTTTGTCCTTACTGTCAATTATTTTCCTCTTCGGCCAGCCAAAATTGACCAAAACTTTGATCTTTGATGTGAACTGTTGCGAACAGGAAGTAGAGTGAGTACACTGAATGAGAGAAAGAGATGATAAACAAATTCGCCGCCTGGAATCCGATTCTAAAAACTTACTGACTGATACCCTACAATTGATGAAAGAATTGAAGACATTGGAAGATGAACGTGCGGGAAGTTGGAAATTTGAAAGTTAATTAAATATTGACAAGAGCTATTTACTTTGAGCATTGTTACTTTTCGGTGATTAATTAAATTGCTTTTGTTGAAACCGTTAACAATCCTTGAGAAAATTTTGTGGACTTTCGTGGGGCATAATGACGGTTCACTTCTGTTCGTAAATATTTGTTTTGAGGATTTTTGATTTCAAACGGTGGGGAATCAACAATAATAATTGTTTTAAAATTGATTCCTCTTCGGGATACTTATCAGCTTTACTTTCTGGTTTACCTGTCGTTTATTTACCAGTGTCCAGTAGCTCAAATAATTCTACATTAATGGATCGTTCAATGGATGCGATGGACTATTCAGGGGAGGGGGCTGTGGGCTCTTTTTTCAGCGCGGATTATAAAAAGTATAATTTTAGCATTTTAAACCTATGTTATTAGTTTTTATAATTCTATTTCAGAAGAAGGCTTTTTACATTTCAAACTTCCGACTTTTCTGTTTCAGACATGATGATCTTAAGCTGATGCTGGATACTAATCGAGATAGTTTAAAATTGGAAGCAATGAAAAGAATAATTGGAGTAAGTGTGATTAAGTGGATTTGAATTCAAACTTGTTGGCATTAATTTTAGCGATATTTTATTGAAATTTGACGATGCTTGTTTTCAGATGGTCGCAAAGGGTAGGGATGCATCTGAGTTGTTTCCAGCTGTAGTGAAAAACGTGGTTTCGAAAAATCCTGAAGTGAAAAAGTTGGTATATGTTTATTTAGTGAGGTATGCAGAAGAGCAACAAGATTTGGCTTTGTTGTCAATTTCAACGTTTCAAAGAGCATTGAAGGTGGGATAAAAAATATAGTGTGCAGGTGCAAATAGGTGCTCGTTCAAGGGGGAATGATTGCTTTAAGCTGCTCTTTTAATTTCAGGACCCTAATCAGTTAATTCGGGGAAGCGCACTCAGAGTTTTGTCAAGTATTCGAGTTCCGATGATTGCTCCAATCGTGATGCTTGCTATTCGAGATTCCGCAGCTGATATGAGTCCATATGTTCGTAAAACTGCTGCCCATGCTATTCCAAAATTGTACAGGTACCGATTAGATTTTCCATGATTAACTTTTATTGGCATTTTATCTTGCAGTAAGCATTTAACGGTTATATGTTTTATGTTTTCATTGAATTCAGTCTTGATCCAAGTCAGAAAGAGGAGCTAATCACTATGGTGGAAAAGCTCATGTCTGATCGTGCAACATTAGTGGTTGGATCCGCCATGATGGCTTTTGAGGAAGTAAGGTTAAAGCTCGTTTTCTAGCACTACATTGTTGTAATGTTTGTCTAATTAGTTTGTTAATTTTTTCACAGATCTGTCCTGAAAGAATAGACTTGATACACAAGAATTACCGAAAACTGTGTAACTTGCTCGTAGACATAGATGAATGGGGACAGGCCGTGATTTTAAATGTCTTAACTCGCTATTCTAGAAGTCAATTTTTAGACCCCAACTCGAATGTAAGTTTTAAACTGTAATTATCGTGTTTATCGTTGTGCAATGCTTCTGGTTAATTGATTGGATAAATTTGTTTTGAAATCATTAGGATCTTGGCATGGAGGCTGAAGAGAAACCATTTTATGAAGACGATCATGAAGAAGAGAAAGAAATGAATGGGGATCAGCGTCAAACGTCAATGGATCCTGACCATCGTTTGCTTTTGAAGAATGCAAAGCCATTACTTCAAAGTCGTAATGCTGCTGTAAGTTAGAATTTTCGCCTTTCATTTTTTACTTCTTTGCGTTTTGAACAAATTATACGGATGTCATGATTTCATCGTTTTGATAGGTGGTCATGGCCGTAGTGCAACTATACTTTCACTTAGCACCAAAGTCAGAAGTTCACATTGTTGTGAAAGCTTTAATTAGATTGTTAAGGTCACATAATGAAGTTCAAGTTGTTGTACTCACTTCGATTGCTGCAATGTCTACAGAGAGACAGGTAATTTCTTTGAGGTTTTTGTATATATATATAAAACTAGTGCCACTTACTTTCGTGCTTTTAGAATCTGTTTGAGCCGTATATGAAGAGTTTCTATGTGAGAACATGCGACCCAACTCAAATCAAACTATTAAAACTGGAGATCTTAACTAACATTGCGAATGAAACAAACATTCCTCCCATACTTCGGGAATTCCAAACGTACATTGCAAGTCAAGATAAAGAGTTGGTCGGTGCAACAATTGAAGCAATTGGGCGATGTGCTTCTAATATAAAAGAAGTAGCTCAAACTTGTTTGAATGGGCTTGTGTCTCTTTTATCCCATCGTGATCGTAAGTTTTAGCATTGTTAAGTGTCGTTGCCAGTGCGCTAAGAAAATACTGGATTGTATATTTTTGGTATTTTTAGCTTCAGTTGTTGGAGGAGCAGTAGTTGTGGCTAAAACATTGCTTCAATCTCAAAAAAGTGGTGTGAAACCTGTCATCGCGCAATTGGCTAAAATGGTTGACAGAGTTAGCATTCCACCAGCCCGTGCAGCTATTTTGTGGCTGTTGGGCGAATACTGTGAAAGACTTCCTCATCTACCTCCAGATGTTCTGCGAAAAATGGCAAAAACCTTTCCGGAAGAAGTAAGCTTCTTGAAGCATTAGATTTTATTGAAAAAATCTTCAGTTGTTAATTTTTATGCTTCGTTTTTAGGAGGACATCGTGAAGCTGCAAATTTTGAATTTAGCAGCAAAACTTCAACTGACAAATCCAGAACAAACAACTTTGTTGGTTCAATACGTTTTAAATTTAGCGAAATATGACCAAAGCTATGATATTAGAGACAGAGCTAGATTTATGCGTCAATTTCTTTTTCCTGAGAACCCGAATTCTAAGCTGACAAAATACGCCAAAAAGATTTTGTGTGCCAGTAAACCTGCTCCAAATGTGTTTTCTAAGTTTAAAGGTTTTTGCTCGACAGATTTTCTAACGACAAAATTTTTTTCAATCTTTGTGACTTAAAAATGGTAATTGACTTCTTTATAGGAAGGGACAACTATCAACTAGGCTCGCTTTCTCATTTCATTAACAACCGAGCTCCTGGATATCAAGATTTGCCTCCATTTCCAGAAGTAGCTCCAGATCCGTCAACCCGAGATGTAGCAGATCCTTCTCCTGTTCGAAGCATTACTGGAAATGAGTTCGAACTTGGATCATATTTGTCGAGTCCATCTTACAATGAAGGGACTCAGAAGAAAAAAGCAGCCTCTAAAAAGAAAAAATCCTTTTATTCTTCTTCTGAAGAATCAGAAGAAAACAGTGATTCAGGCAGTGGTTCAGGGTCTAGTAGTAATAGTAGTAGTGGCACGGAAGACTCCGAATCTGATTCTATTGAAGAAAATAACGGAGGTGGTCAAGGAGAAATTCCTGAAAAGGTGCCAGCAGTTTCCAGTAATTCTGCACCAAGGAAAAAAATTGTCCACTATGATAAGCATCCAACTGACGAAAGTAGCAATGGTAGTGGTAGTGGTAGTAGTGATGATGAAAGTAGTGAAAGTTCAAATGAGTCCTCTTCCGATGTTTCGGATGAGAAACCTACGATAAAAAGCAGTAAAACTACTAACTCAACTCGTCCGAAAAGTAATGTGGATTTGTTATTGGATTTGGGTGGAGATGATGAAGTTACGTGTTCTAGTAATAATGCGACTCAACAGATTGATACCATCTTGACAGCGATGCCTGCAAATATTTCTAGCTCTGCGAAAGGTCCTGATCTCCGCAACAGATCTAAAGACTTGGATTTCCAGGTACGGAATAAGTTTTGTGAAAAAGTCGTTAGCCACTAACCTCATTTGTTTGTTCGCACTCGCACTCACATTTTTATGCATAAATTATGTTGATGAAAATGAATGTTAGTGAATTTTTTTTGCCTTGTTCAGACGGCAAGTCCAATGTTTGTGGACACAAAAAGTGAGGAATTGGTGAGCAAAATAGTTACAGGTGGCATTGAAGTGAGAAGTCGATTTACGCGGTCACCCCATCTGGCTTCGTCTGAGTTTGTTTCAGTGGAAATGAAACTAACCAACGGGGGAAAACTGCCGATTAAAGATGTTCAGCTGGATTCTGAGGTTCCAATAAACAGCAATTTATTTCATTTGTGAGTGTTTCCCCAAATTGTATTTCTATATTCATTTGTGTTTTTTGCTACAACAGATTGCTGGAGATAAGAAGCGTATTGCGCCAATAGAACGAATCGGGACAATTGCTTGCGGAGAAACCAGAACCATCACATTGGGGATTGACTTTAATGACACAACTCAAGGTGTGAAATTAAATTTGCTGTGGTCGATCGAAGAGTCTGATGGGAAAAAAGTTCTTTTAACTATTAAAGCTCCAGTTGGTGAACTTTTACGAGCCGTTAATATGTCAGAAAATACTTTCACCAGTCAGCAAGGTATATTTTTGACTTTTTCATATCCCAGTCCCAGTCACTATGCATGTTTGTTTGTTTAAACCTAGTTAGTAGATAATCAGTCAGCTTGGTGAAGAAAGTAATTTTATTTTCCGGAATTCATTAATGAATCCAACTATTTTTGTCATAGGCAAATTGCGTGGAATGAATGAATTAGAGGGGAAAGCATTAGTGAAAAGATCCTTGCTAATGGATAAAGTTGAAGCGTCTACTACGGCAGGCACTCCTTATCAATTGATCGTGAAAAGGATTTATTCAGTAGCAAATCTTCTCCAAATACCTTCCACACAAGATAAAGTTGTCAGGTAAGCCAGTTATTAAAACCCTTATTCATCATTCTCATTGCCAGTTTATTTGTCAACAAAGTTGTCATTATTTTTTAGTAATAGTACTTTCTAAATTTTTTCTCTTAGATTTGCTGGACAATTGATTTCTAGCGGAGTGCTAATTTTTGTCACGTTGAGTTGTCCAGTTATTGAAGATAAAGTAGCAAACGAATCCTACGAACTAAAGATTACTGTGAACTGTGAGAAAGTTGTTGTAGGCTCCATTTTGCTTAAGGAGATTAAAGAAGCTTTAGAAACGTAAACAATTAAGTTTAAAAAGACAATCATGAACGAATTGTTTAAGTCGTTCATTTTTTTTATTTCATCAAATGGTCGCTGCTAATTTGTTCTGATTTAATATGCATTCATTTAATCTTAACGAGATTTTTTAATACCTTTGTGTATCGAATATTAGTTAAATTGCTACTTACAGAATACTGTAATGATAATTCTTGTATTGTGAAACTAAACAAATAAATAACTGATATTGTTCAGTGAGACAAAAGTATTGTTTCTTTACAAATTATGCAACTCGGCTTTGAACTTGGAACCGCATATCGTTATCACGAAATATTTGTGTTTAGCACAATGCAAACATTAGCAGTGAACTTTCACTTTCTCTCAAAATTTGCTTACTCAAGTACACGATTTTCATGCAAGTAGCAGCACAACCTTTGTTGAACAAATATTGCAATCTGGGATTCTGTCCATGCATGAAGTTTCTACTTGTCTGGTCCTTTAGTTTTGGCACGTTCAAGAATAAATTTAAGAGTGCAATTTCTCATCATCCCTTGGGAACAACAAATTTACTAAAGTTAAAAAGAACTCATGAAAATTTGAACGTTCGTTAGTTCTATTAATTGCATGGGATATTTCTTTGCTGCTATATTGTTGACTAGACAAACCACTATTGACAGTGAACTCGGCACCAGTTGATGAAGAGAAAATAAAAGGGCTCCAAACTTGGTTTCTTGGTTGGTTAGATTCACTTTGGTTAGTACGAAAGAGTAGCCACAGAATACAAGCAGCATGTAGTAATATATGGAGATAGTTTAGCTAGTTAGTTAGTTAGTATATACATATAAGTTTGTTTTCGGGCCCTTTGAGTATCCGTACTCAGTCAGGCACAAGAGATAGCCCGAAAACAAAAGTAATTAAATGAGTATTGATTGAGGGATTCTCGTGAACTGAATGCTTTGGATTTTAGTTGATACCAAACTCTTGTGGACCAAGCAAGACAAGACAAGTTGTAAAAGTACTTGCAACTGTAATTTACTTACTTACTTTTACTTTTCCTTTTAATCCTGTTTCCTCTGGCTTTGTCTGCGAATGCGACAAATCATGCATGTTGAAGTGCAGTTGAGTTATGGTTAAATCCACGGATTTTGCACACAAAATACATATAGGAATGTAACGTAATTATGTCTAATTCACTTTGGGGTTTCTCACTTATAGTTAGATTAATGGATACGATTGATTATTAATTTTTCATTCCATTTCCGATTGCTGCGATTTGGTGACCTAATTAGAAATCAAAAGATTTCAATCTGTGGTAATTTATTTTGTGGAAGATTTAACTTTAACGTCTTCTGAGCATTTGAAGTGAACAGTCGTCAATTGCTGTCCTCCTGTCTGCTTGTTAAACAAATTACACAGCCACAACTTGCTTTGCTTTGCCTAGCACACTAACAAGGTACCAGGTACCTACTGCCTTCATATATCGTTATGGTTCTTACGTGAAGTGAGAATCCAACAGTATTTTACGTGAAGTAAAATCCAACCCTGTAACGGTGAAGAAGGGACAATACGAAGGAAAGGACGACAATGGATGACAAAATCGTGATCAACGAGCTTATATATTTTGTTCAAAACGCGCTGGATCGACTGACTAAAGATGACATCGTGAGAATTTGCGAAAATAGTTTTGAAGAAGATGAAATTGACCATGCAAAAACTGAGCTATGGGAGATGTGCAAACCAAATGATAGATTTGTGAAAAGAGCTGGTAAAAATAGAGTGACAACTAGTATAAGAGATATTGTAGATTGTGTAAATAGTGTAAAGTGGGATGAAGTAAGAGTTAAGTTTGTTGCCTATAATGCTGCAAAGGTCCCATACTTTGAAGCTGACTCGACGGACTTACGAATTATTAAAAAAAACATACAGGACTTGAGAAATGAAAACGGTAATGTACAAAAACTTTTGCATGAATTTGAATGCATGAAAACTGATATTGTAGAAATAAAGAAAATGCATGAAAAACAAGCCGCACAGTTG
>Ga0210040_10000693_pt1 | contig 54612 bp, 85 predicted proteins | sample CryGeyCG12114_NA_FD_185462 | JGI IMG/M metagenome (GOLD analysis project Ga0210040, IMG submission 185462) | Groundwater microbial communities from aquifer - Crystal Geyser CG19_WC_8/21/14_NA (SPAdes) (version 2) | ecosystem: Environmental > Aquatic > Deep subsurface > Groundwater | place: USA...
GAGAAATATTTAGCAAAGTAATGTATAATATTCAACTGCCTAGAACTATTGGAATTCATCTAACAAAAGAGGAGGTGAACGAAATCAAAGCTTTAATCGATAAACTAAAAGAAGAAATAAGCAATCAATTAGACGATTATTTCAATAATAATATTAAAAGTAGACAAATAGTAGAACAGCCTAAAACTTATAAAAGAGGCCAGATATTTAGAGACACCAAGTATAAATGTGATTATATTTTAGCTGCTTCGATTAACTCTTGTATGGTAGCTGTTAGTCTAACTAACGGGAATATATTTGCTGCTCCTTCCCATGTTGATGATTTTTTTAAGGTAACAGAAAAAGAACTTAGTAAAATATTTCATAACGAACTAGAAAGATTTGAGCTTGTAGAAAAACAATGATAAAGAAGCCTGGCCAGGAAGTAATAACCCCAGAAGAGTATAAGAACTTAGCTAAAAAAAAGAAAGGTGAAAACAAGTTCAAAGCTGTTAGAATGGAGACGGGTGGCGAAACCTACGACAGCACCAAAGAGGGGTTATACGCCCAGCAGCTTAATTTACAAAAACTATTACCTCCCGGCCACCCGGATAGAGTTATCAAGTTTGAAACGCAAATACGCTACGATTTTTACATTAATGATGTTCTTATTTGTTGGTATAGGCTTGATTTTAAAGTTTATTACGAAAACCGGATAGAGTGCGTGGACGTGAAAGGCTATAAAGAGGGCACCGCATACCGGACATTTTGTATTAAAAAGAATCTTATGCTTGCAATTTACGGCATAGAAATAATTGAAAAATAAATCTAAAAAGTTTGCACCTTATTATTTTATTTGCGTATATTTGTATATACCAAACAAAGAAAGCAAAAAGCCATGAAAGCAACTACAATAACTAAAAACGGTACTTGGACAGTTTGTTACGATAGAAACGGTAACGAACGCAGGGTTTTTATACCTAATAAATAATATTTTACAAACCTTTTAACTTTTATATAACCATGCAAAAACAAAATTTATTTGAAGGTGAAAACCTGAATCCAAAAGAAAGCCGCGATATACTAGAGGGAATGTGTATCGCTAAGCGCGAAATGAATTTCTTTAAGCCAATTACGCCGGAAGAAATGAACGTGGAGAAGGATAATCTTTCACAACATGCCATCCGCCGCCAGGACGCGCAACTGCGCAAAAAAGAAGCGATGAAAGAATTTGATGCCGAGATTAAAAACCTCGATAAGCATTTTGACGAAACGCTCCACGTTATCAAAACCGGCGGCGTAAATGTTGAGGAGGAGGTTTTCGATGTGCCGGATATGCAAAGCCGTAGTATTAACACCTATGATTCAAACGGTAGCTGGATTTCAGGCCGCCCGATGACGCCGGAAGAGCGCCAGCGCGACCTGGGCCATGACCTTTTGCATATTGCACGGGGCGGTAGTATTGATTAATTAAATTAACCTGGGCGGTAAAACGCCGCCCTTTTACTTTTTAAAGCATTAAAACTTATGACTGAAAATTTAAATTTTAATCAAGAACTTCCAAATTACGAAAGCACAGAAGTTACAAGTGTGCCAGGATTTAGTAGCTCTTACCAAACAATTCTAACCGGCAAAGCTTTAGAGGAAAAAGACGAAGAACCAGTAGAAATAAGCGGCATTCTTTCGGCTCCGGCTGATTTTCTGGAGCGCAAAAAAGAAAACTGGGAGCCAAAAAATTGCCATGTTTTGGTTGATTACTATAACGGTAGTATAACCTTAAAAACAGATGAGCGCACTTTTAACCACAATACAATAAAAGGCGCCTTAACAGAGAGCCGGGTTTTAGGTAAGTTTAATATCAATACCGGTAAGCGGTACAGTAACTTCGAATTAGCTGCTTTATTCCGGGTAAATAAATACTGGTTTGCTACGCCTGAAGACCAGAGCCGTATCATCGCCGAACTCCAAAAGTTTCAGGCTAATGTAAGCACCAAAATAAAGGCCCACAACGACAACTCTGGTAACTCTGTGTCCAGCTTAGAAAAGGAGGTAAACGGCATAAGCTGGAACCGCACTTTCCGGTTAAACATACCTATTTTTGAAGGATATCCAAAAGTATTAGTACCCGTTGAAATAGGGGTAGAACCTACCAGCAACGATGTAAAATTATTCTTAGAAAGCCCGGAGCTTTACGAATTAATTGAAAGCACAAAAGGCGGCCTAATTGATGAACAAACCAAACGTTTTGATGCTTGGGGTTGTTCAGTAGTACGGGTAAGTTAAACTAAAACCAGGGCCACTTTTAACCAGGTGGCCCTATACTATAAAACTATGGATATATTACAAGCCCGGCCCGATGCACCTAGTGAATTAATAGGCCGCTGTATTTTTGAAAACACTTATCAGCAAATGTTAATAGGTTTACAGTTGGAAGTATTGGCTTATTGTGGCGTTGATGTTGCTTTTTTGGATTGCGAAGTTATCCCTATAAACCCACCTGATGGATTTATTTAGGGAATGAAGAAAATGATATTTGTTTATACTTTAAAACTTACAATAGCGAACGGAGAAGGTATTACAGATTAGAAGGTATATATTATTATGCACAAAAATTTTTTATTTAAAACATGTTTTGCAAATGTGGATGTGGTAGTACAAAGATCGAAAACCGGGATTTAGGATTGTGTGCCACATCCAATAAAGCCAGGTTAAAAGCAGAAAAGGAACCTAAGCCCAAAAAAGTATATACCCTTAAGCAAACTCCAATAAAGCAAGTAAGCACAAAGAAAGCCGCTGCCATCCGCATAAAAGAAAAAGCCCAAAAGGAGATGCGAAAGCAAAATATACGCTATTGTGAAACATGCGGAGACCCTGGGCACCGGCCTTTATCACATAGCCATATTTTACCAGTAGGCCAGTTCCCACAATTTGAAGCAACAATAGAAAACCAACTATATGAATGTTATGGAGATTCTGATAGCTGCCATAATATTTATGAAGTTGGTGATTTTTTGCAGGTGTACGCACAAAGCACCTTCAGCCGCAAAGTAAAAGTGATGCACAAATTAGCCCCAGAATATTTAAGGCAGCGAATCTTAAACTGGAGCAAAACCTATCCTTTTGAAAAAATAAACAAAATAGTAGAGGCTGTTTTAAATGAAAAAAGCCAATAACAAATACAGGCCCGCCCGCCGCCGCAAAAACATTTTTTTTAAAACTCAAGACATACAAAGTTTCATAACTTATTTATATGCCTATAAAAAAATTGCTAATGTGATCCAAAAAGAAGGCACCATAGCAGAACAAGAACAAAGAAGCAATAGTTGGCGCAAAACTAGCGGAAGACATAAAATAATAGGCATGAATGCTTTAAAAATGAAGCGATACGGATACCAACCCAGGTATTATAACGGGAAGCTGCTTGAGCATAAAAATAAATGTTGATTGTTAATAACTTTTTTAAATTGTTAATAACTGTATTATTTTATTTGCGTATATTTGTATATACCAAACTAAGAAAATATCATGGCCGCAATATTTTTATATACCCCTCCTTTTGTGATAAAAGCCAATAGAACTTTCCCTAATATAACAGGTAGTTTTGTAAGCCTTATAGACCACAAACAAGTTTGTGGTTGTGGCCAGTCTGGGTGCCCTAGCAACGGGACTATATCAATAGCACACGCCTTTCTATATTATTTACAATGATCCCTCCGTTTTGGCTTATTAAAAGCTCTTAAATTACTACCACAATAACTACTTAGAAAAATTATGAAAGAAATAATAGATTTTATTGCAAAGCTAAATGAGGAGAGAACCGTTATAAATGCTAAGCTTAGATTTGTTAATGAGCATAAATTTACAAAAGAAGAAGCTTATCTACGAGACAAGTTAAACACCATTAATACAATACTTTTTGAATTAGAATCTGTGACCAAAGGACAGATAAAAGGAATTGATTCTAAATTTATATGGATGTAACCATGAACAATACTAAACCCTTAACTACTTAGAAAAATTATGGAAAGAGATAACGGTGTTACATATACGGGGCTTGGGTATTATTTTGAAATGACAAAACCTCAGTTTCTTAGATTCCTAAAAACTATTAATTCAGTCGAAATAAGATTTGAATATTCAAAAGATGGTAATGACGAATGGAATTTATGTGGTACAGCAAGAAGACAAGCCACCTATGAATTTTATGTTATAGTTGGTAATACAAAAAAAATGATCGTTTATAAGCAGCATAGAAGAACACATGATCTAGTTCAACAGGAACTGGAAAAAAAATATAATGGATGGGCACAAATTTATATAAAACAAATAACCAACTATGAACAACGATAAACCATTAACTCCGCAGCAACTTGCTTTATGTTTAGGATGTGAAGCAGAAGTACAAGACTATTGGGATGTTTATCGAGTTGAAATAACAACACATCTGCTAAACACGACTTCAAAATACAAATCTATTAAGCCCATTCTACGCCGATTAGAGAGTATAACAGAAGAAGAGTGGCAACAACTTAACCAAGTTGATAGCACAGGATTACCGCGTTTTTACTCCACATTCATTAAAAATTATAGCCCAGAGTATGTATGGACTTTTACACCCAAACAAGTGCAATGGCTCTTATCTAAAGGTTTTGACTTAAAACTATTTCCAGAAGGAACTTATATTTTAAAAGATTAAATATTTTTGGCGTTGCTTCGCCCGTGCTGCTACGGACTACGCTACGCTTCGGCCCTACGGGCTAAATCCTACACATCACTAACGCAAAACTCAATAATATGGAAAGAAAAGGAAATTACATCCAAACGTATACGGGTGTTAGATTTTACCCATTTGACCCAAAAGCAGAAGAAATTAATATTATAGATATTGCGGCAGCACTTTCTAAAATTTGTCGGTTTACAGGGCATACCAGCAGGTTTTATTCAGTTGCTCAACATTCGGTTTTATGCTCAAATATAGCACCTCCTGAACTTGCCTTACATGCGTTAATGCACGATGCAACCGAAGCTTATTTAGGCGATGTAGCGCAGCCAATTAAGCAAATGAAAGAAATGCGGTTTTACAAAAAAGCCGAAGCCGTACTAGAGTTTATGATATTTGGCAAATACAATATAGAATACGGTAATTTTAGACAAGTAAAAGAAATTGATAACCGTATACTTTTTACGGAAAAACGTGATTTACTTGAAGTTGATTTAGATTGGGGCTATTCTATAGAAGCTTACGAAGAAAAAATAAAACCGATACCACCTGAACAAGCTTTGCGGGAGTTTTTAAACAGATTTAAACAATTATCAAATCTTAGTTTGCAAGAATAAACTTTTATTACTAATTTAAATACTAGTTTTGCGTAGTAGTTAATTAGTTATGGAAGAAGATTTAGAAGGCGATATAAACGAAGAGGCGGAAGGTTACAGCCACAAATATAAAAAGCTATTTTACCGGGATGGAAAGATGCACATGCCAGCTTGGGAAAGACTGGGCCGCATGGTAGCTGCTGGTTTAACAGATGAACAAGTATGCGCTGTTTACGATATAGACGAAACAACCTTTTATAAATGGTGCAAAGAACACGAAGAATTTAAAGCTGCTATAGATAAAAACAAAAAGCGGTTTGATGATGAAACAATAGTAGCCGCTCTCTACCAACGGGCCAAGGGATTTAAAGGTAAAGAAACAAAGGCCTTTGTAATTGGGGGTAAAATTCAAACAACAGAAGTTACAAAACATTACCCGCCCGAAACCTCTGCTATTTCTATGTGGCTTTATAATCGGCAGCCTGAACAATGGAGGGCTATTTCGCATATTGATTATAATAATAAGGCACCAGTACCGCCGGAGAATTACGATATTAGTAAACTTACGGACGAAGAAGCCGAGTATTTTGAATGGTTATTACTTAAAATGTTACGTGAATAATGGATTTAAAAATTGAAATTGACGAGGATTTAACCAAGGATGTTAAAACCCGTAAGCCGCATGATTGTATAACATGCGGGAAAATGATCCCCAAAGGTATGGATGCCAGGGCATTAAGTTACCGAACAGATAAAGGCCGTAAGCTTTACAAGGTTTACCAGCATGCCGCATGCGCCCAGGCCACAGATAAAGAAAATTTAATAAAAAAAATAAGTACCCAGGAGTAGCAACTTATTAAATATTTTGCGTATATTTGTATATACCAAACAAAGAAAGCGCGGAGTAATGTTTTCTTGAGAAGCTTTTTTTAGAAAAAGCATTATTAATCTATTAAGCGATTCTAACTAACCTTTTAATTATAATAATATATGAACCCTTCTGTTTTACGATTATTGATATGCCTTATTGTAATAGGCTTGGTAGTGTTTTTCTCTACCCGGTGTGATACTCCGGAACCGGTTACGCCAAAAGAGCTAAAAAAAGCTCAGCTAAACTTAGAAGCACCCGCAGTAAATTATAACCTTTGCCCAACTGCTTTGTGTGATAAAGAATAATTAATTAACCCATATAAAATACAATTATGTCTAAAATAACAAGAACAGAAGATCAAATCGATGAACAATTAAATGCTTGTGCAGATGGGGTAGACATAGGTAGTCAATACCCAGGCATGAGTTATGAAGAAGGTGTACAAGCTGCTTTGCTTTGGGTAACCGGACAAAGTGATGATCCACCATTTGAAGAATAATTAATAATAGCCCTGATTGAAAGTAAAACAGCAACAATAGAATGGGCCACAATTGTACCAGTTACAGTCTTATCCCGAAGGCGCATGTTTTATGAGTAGATATAATAAACGATTAATTTGTAAAGTCTATCTGGTGTAAAGGGAAGGTTTGCAACTGGTAATCAATCCGTAAGATTTGCAATTCATAGAAAGCACGTACAAACGAAAGTTTATTATCTTATGCTGGATCATAAGCAGGGTTATTGTTAATTTAAAGATAAAAAAGCTAAAATGGATGTTCTCATAGACATTCAGCCGCTGCCCGTAAGGGAGGTAATACCCGGCCCAAGTCGGTATAATGAGACGTAAATTAAGGCCGCGTTAGTGCCTTAAACAGGCAAGGTGGCGGAACTGGCAGACGCAAAGGGCTACTGGGAATTAAACTACCACTCTAAATATTCGGGTTCGAGTCCCGGCCTTGCCGCAAATAAAACTCTATAATGATAGAACTAACCCAGGAGCTTAAAGACAAAGCTAAAAAAGAAGCTGAAAAGTTAAAACAGTTTGCACCTAAAAAAGCACTTGCTAAACTTAGCAAGGAAGCCTTAATAGAAGATACTTTGTACGGTATATTAACCGGGTATATGTACGGGTTGATAGCCCAGAAGCTGGTGCGTAAATGCGGAGAGCCTTACTCGGAACGTCTTTGTGAATTTAAGGAGCCTATTTACGGATTTCAGCTACCTACAGAACGTTCTTTTAGTGCCTTAGAATGTTATGTTTATACAAAAGGGGCAAAAGTTGATAATTTGTTTTCCTACCTAAAAGGTGAAACCGAAACATTAAATCTATAAAACTATGAAAATTTATGTAGCAAGTAGTTGGCGCAATAATACTCAGCCAGAAGTAGTGCAAGCCTTACGGGCTGTAGGGCATGAGGTTTATGATTTTAAAAATCCACCCAATAGAACGGGGTTTGCATGGTCAGAAATCGACACTAACTGGTTAAAATGGACTGCTAACGATTTTATAAAAGCTCTTGAACATAAAGCTGCTAAGGACGGGTTTGCTTCTGATTTTAATGCTATGGTTTGGGCTGATGTTTGTGTTTTGGTTTTACCTTCCGGGCGTTCTGCTCACTCAGAAGCTGGCTGGTTTGCTGGTTCAAATAAACCGGTTATAGTATTGACTGATGATTATCAGGAGCCAGAATTGATGTATAAGATGTTTCACTATATAACTACAACTATTACTGGCGTTATAAAATCATTAGAAAATATAGAAAAATGATTCATGCAAAGCAACGGAACACCTCCAAAAGAAGAGTTAAGCAATCGTAAGCGTTTATACATACAGCTTGCTATCCAACAGTACAACGATATTTATTTACCCCTTGCTAAACAAGAGGGATTAAAGAAAATAACCAGCGAACGTGATTATGTAGCCAGGGCACTTGATAATTACGAAGACTTTGAAAAGCACCTAGCACAATGTGAATTATTAGGCCACCGCATGGATACAATAAATATGTTCGGGAAAAACGTTACCGCATGTTCCCGTTGCGGCTTTACTGAACAACTTGCAGATATTTTATTTTCCCCGCTAGAAAAACCAGAAAACAAATGAAGTATTACATAGACACGGAATTCATAGAAGACTTCCGCAAACCATTTTTAGGCAAAAAACGCCACTTTATAGATTTAATTAGCATCGCTATTATTTGCGAAGATGGACGCGAATATTATGCGATAAGCAAAGATTTCGACTTAAAACAGGTTTGGAATAAATGTGAGCCAGGTATGCCAGATGAAAAAACAGGTATTCCAGCCCCTGAATTTTGGTTACGGGATAATGTACTAAAACCTATTTACGAAGAATTGTATGTAAAAGTAAATATCCACGCAAAAACACACCATCCACACCTTATTCAGCCCTTTTCTTACGCAGCCTTAAAAACCTTAATATCTTGGTACGGCAAAACAGAAAAGCAAATCGCAGAGGAAATTAAAGCCTTTGCGTACGCTGATAGCTTAAATAAAAACGGCGGACAAATCATATTAGGTAAAGCTTTTCCGAATAAATACGAAAATATTGAATTCTACGCCTACTACGGTGATTATGACTGGGTGTTATTCTGCTCTTTATTTGGGCGTATGATTGATCTACCTAATGGTTTTCCAATGTATTGCCGTGACTTAAAACAAAGCGTAGACGAACTTAATGCTTGCTTCACAATAGATTACAGCATACAAGAGGATAGCGATTACCCAGTCCAAGAAAACGAACACAGCGCAATATCAGATGTTAGGTGGATTAAAAAGCTTGATGAATTTATTATAAGTTATAAAAAGAGGGGAACCCGATTAACTTAAAAAAAACTCCATAAATATTTGCACCTTATTATTTTATTTGCGTATATTTGTATATACCAAACAAAACAAAGGATATGAAGCCACAACTACAACAATTAAAATACTGGGCTATTACCGCCGCTATTTTTGCAGTAAATACAGGTATAGCCATTTACGCTTCTAATAACTTTTAAGGCCATGACAAAGCAACATCAAGAAATAGTAAAGTACTTAGTATCCCAAGGCTTCCAAGCTACCGATTCCGGGGTGTTTGTTAAGATAATAAACGGGAGACCTTTTTTAGTTGAACACTTAAACGAAGGCGAGTATTTTTGTGATACTGTGGGGTATAATAATTACTATTTCACTTTAGACCAAATAAAAGAATTTATTGAATTTATTGAATCTATATAACTATGAATACAGAAATACAATTTGATAAGCTTTTGCAGCTTGCCCAGCATTTAGAAATAGGAGTACTTGGCCATAAAGTATTTGATTTTAGCACTTATAATACAAATGTTTTAGACAACATCGTTTCATATCCCCCAAATGAATGCGGCACTAATGGATGCGCAGCCGGAGAATGTCCGATAATATGGCCAGATTTATGGGAGTTTAATTATTTATCTGGCCCCGTATTAAAAAACCCCACTTTAGACGATTATAATCCTTATATGTCTTTAGTAGAGTTTTTCGGATTAGATCCTCTGATGGTCGATCACTTATTTTTTCCAAGAAAACAAGACACTAAATTATTCGGCGGCAATCGCTTACATGAAAACGCGACAAAAGAACAAGCAGCTGCTAATATTCGGGCCTTTGTAGAAAAAATGAAAAGCTAACTTAAAACCTAAAACTATGGACGACAACAACAAAGAAGTTTTATTTATGCAATCAATGTTCCAAAAATTCATTGATGCAAATTATGAAGATTATAAAAACATGCCAGCTGATAAGCAAGAAGAAATTAAAACTTGTTTTTATAGCGGAGCTACTGAAATGTTTTTAACAATGACTATCTTTATTCCAGGGTTACCAGATTTTTTGGGTATGATAGCGCTGGATGGCTTGAAAGAAGAATTACTTACTTTTGCTTCTGAAAAGATACGAGAAGAAAATGTTAAAAACAGCTTTAGTAAAAATTAAAATACTGGCGTTTCGCATACTCCAGGGCCACTTTTAACCAGGTGGCTTTTTTACCAAAACAAGTATACTTTTTATTTTATTTACGTATATTTGTTAAAACAAGCTTGTAAGTAGGCCGCATGACCGTTCCGTGCTACTAATACCTAAAGGTCGTTAATTATAGGACTTACAAGTTAAATGGGGTGGGCTGTGTAAAAGGCGCCTGGGTTCGATCCAAACACTCCACAACAAACCCCGATAGGGGAGGCGTGAAAACAGAAGCATTTAATTTGACGAATAGCTAACGTTAAGTTAAATGTGTAAGCTGCAAAGCTGTCTCCCCGCTGAAAAAGCTTTTTAGTTTTAGAGATAGCTACTAAAGCTAAAAAGACAGGCGACACCCCGAATTGGTGTTAAAACCGGTGATATAAGATATATAAATGAGTTGCCCGGTTTCTCAAATGAGTAAGGCCACCTTTAACCGGGTGGCCTTTTTGCGTTTTATTTCGTATATTAGCAGCATGGTTTTAGAAGCACCCCGCCTTTCTTCTGTACAAAACAACTTAGCTAAGCGTAAATTTTTGCGTTTTGTTTTGCACAACAAACCGGATTACCGTGTTAACTGGCACCATAGATATATATGCGAGGTACTGGATAAGTTTGCACGTAGGGAGATAACCAATTTAATGATATTCGTGCCTCCACAGCACGGGAAAAGTGAATTAAGTAGCCGCCAGTTCCCGGCCTACAAGCTAGGCTTAGACCCCAATTGCAGAATCGCTGTTTGTAGTTATAGCGGGGATTTAAGTTTCGGATTCAACCGCGATGCACAAAGAATAATAGACACTAGTACTTACGCTTCTGTTTTCCCGGATACAAAACTAAACGGGAAAAACGTCGCCTCTGATGCAAAGGGGGCAACTTTACGGAATAGTGAAGTATTTGAAATTGTCGGGCACCGGGGTTTTTTCAAAGCCGCTTACGTTCGGGGGCCGCTTACTGGAACGTCTGTAGACTTAGGGATAATTGATGACCCCTTTAAGGATAGGATAGAGGCAGAAAGCGAAATTATACGCCGGAATGTCTGGGCTTGGTATACGGACGTATTCAAAACCCGACTCCATAACGGCTCTCAACAATTACTCCTCCAAACCCGTTGGCACGAAGACGATTTAGCGGGCCGCTTGTTAAAAGAGGACGATGCCCGTGCGTTAAAAGGTTTGCCCAGGAAATGGACGGTTATAAGCTTACCTGCAATAAAAGAAAATAACAATAACCCTAACGACCCCAGGCAAATAGGGGAAGCACTATGGGAAGAGCAACACAGCAAAGAAACAATATTAGAACAAAAGGAAAGCAGCCCCCGGACTTATAACAGCTTATACCAACAAAACCCGCGCCCATTAGAGGGTAATATTATAAAAACTGAAAAATTCGGTTTAATCACCTGGCCAGAGTTTTTAGATAGAACAAAAAACCGGGAGGTAATATGGCAGTTCAAAGTGGATACAGCTTATACAGAGAAAACGCAAAACGATCCCTCCGCAATATTGTCGGCTTGCTTAGTTGATAACATAACCTATATACGCCGGGTGCAATCTGTACGAAAAGAACTGCCAGCACTTTGCGAATATATAGATGAATTTGCCCAGGCCAACGGGTACGGCCTAAAAAGTTACATTAGAATTGAACCAAAGGCCTCGGGCCTTAGTGTAGTGCAATCTATAAAAAAGGCTACAACGGTAAACGTCGAGCAATACAAGTTTCCACGGGTACGGGGTGTAAGGATGGACGATAAAGATAAAATAGTACGCGCCCACGCAATAACGGATATTATCCAGGTAGGCCGGGTAGTACTTATTGAAGATGGCTCCGGCTGGACGACAACGTTTAAAAATCAATGTTCAGCATTCCCGAACAGTACGCATGATGACGAAGTAGATATATTTGTAATGCAGCTTCTTGAATTTTATTTCGGGAAAGATAAGAAAAAAATAATTAATCGCAATTAATTCATTCAACCCCGTATATTAGGCGTGTAAAATTAATTTCACCAAAAAAATGAAAAAATGAGATGTCCATGTCCAGCTCCCGAGGAGCTACCGTTAGTCCCCGCGGAGGATTGCGGTTTTAAGATTGACCAGATCGTACGTATCGGGTTTCAGCTATTGCAGCCAGGAGGCGCGTCTACCTTTACCGCTGATGCCGGTTTGAATGACATTGCTGCCGTTAATGCGTTAAGAGCAGCCGCCGGTGCAACCCGGTTAACCTTAACCCCGGCAATTAGCAACTTTGTTATTCCTTCTTCTGAGGCGCAAACCGAAGCGGGTGGAGATAATACTACGCCTTTCGGTCTACCGATTGATTTAGGAGAAGGCCCGGTTTCGCCTTCTGGTTTTTACCGTAACCTGGCTCCTGCTGTTAAAAAAGCCCTGGATCAAATCCGGTGCGTTTCTCAAGCGGGCGGTGGGTTCCCACGCATTGGCGCCTTTTTGCTGAACAAAAACGGTGTTTGGATTCACAACGTTAATGCAGATGGTTTACCAGTAGGTATTCCTATCCTGAATTACCGTAACTCCACCCGTGGAACCGAAGGTTTGAACCAAGATGATAAAATTCCTTTTGGTTTTAACTTCCAGCCTGACTGGGATTCTGATATTGCCCAGACTATCCCTGATTATAGCTTTGCTGAATTAGTATAGTTATGGCAGACCGGAAAACCGGGCCAGCAGTTGATCTTATTGTAAGAGGGGACGAAGCAAATAAAAGGGAATTTTCCCTGGAGCATGCCGAAGCCCTCTTGCAATTTGAAAAAGACAGAGGCCAGAAAAACTGGAGTTTACCCGCAAAATCTAAATACCAATTTGTTAATGGCAAACTTGTCAAGGGAGCAGATACAACAACTGTTCGAAAAACCAAAAAATCAGGCAATGATCCAGAGGTGCATCAAGCAGCATCAGAGGATTAGATTGCACGTAGAACCCGCTTTAGATGCAACGGAGGTAAGCCCGGCTTACACTGATTTGCTAAAGTGGATTGCTGGTTTTTTACCTAAAGAAAAGTATGACCAAGTAACAAAACTAATCACGTTTCCCCTCCCTACTGTAGACTTAACAGAAAGTATTTTTAATGAGTTGAGCCGTGCACTAGAGGGGGAAAACGGATTTACTAGATTTGAGTTTCTTAATGATGCTTACGATGAAGATTTTAATATTTACAGAACGGATGTTTTAAAAGAAGAAAACTTCTTTAAAAACGCCGGGTTTGAGGTTATCAAAACCGCTATCAATAATCTATTAATCATAGACCTGCCCGCCCAACAAAAAAACGATTTGCCGGAACCGTATATGTATTTTCTGGAGCCTGAATTGCTTTGGGATGTAGAATTAACTTATGAAGGTAAAATAGATTATGTTATTTTTAATGAAGGCGATTTAGTAAGATACGTATTTGATGATACGTATTACAGAAAATACACTCGTAACCGCCGCGAGGATGATTGGCGGTTAGTCGTTCCAGTGGAAACCCGACACTCTTTTTACGCCGAAACAGGCGAAAAAATATCTGGTTTAGGTTATTGCCCGGCCCGCGTATTTTGGGATATACCCCAGAGTCGCCCAGAATTGCTACAGCGTAAAGGGCCGTTAACTGCCAAACTTGGAAAACTTGACGACCTTTTCTTTTGGGATTTAAGTACTGAATATTTTGAAAGTTTCGGATCGTACCCTATTTATTGGGAGTACATGAATGATGAAGCCTGTGATTATACTGATGGCCAGGGCGCAAAATGCGAAAAAGGATATATTGCCGGCTACAGTGAATCAGTAACCGGCCAAAAGGCTGCATTGTTAGACAAAAAACCTTGCCCTAAATGTTCTAAAAATAATTATATCGGCCCTGGTAGTGTTAAGCAAATAGAAGCCCCGGTTGACAATACGGATGCTGATTTAAGGGAGCCAGCCGGGTTAATAACAATAGATATTGCAGCCCTAAAAAATGCACAGGAACGCCTTGAGCAAAAATATGATAAGCTCTTTGTTAGCGTAGTAGGCAAAGGAGGCGAGCCGGTAAACGACCAGGCCAAAAACGAAAAGCAGATAGAAAGTGGCCTGACTAGCAAAGAAAACGTTTTTTTATTGATAAAAGGATGTGTGGAACGTGCAAGAAAATGGGGTCTTGAAACAGTTGCTATTTTACGTTACGGAGCTAGTTTTGTGGATAGCACCGTAATAATGGGGGACGAATTCTATTTAATAGATGAACAAGAACTAAGTGAACGTTACCAAAAAGATAAAGAGGCCGGAATGCCTGCTTATCATTTAGCCGAATCTTTAAAAACGCTTTACCACACTAAATATAAAAATAATCCTGAAATGGTGCAACGGTTAAACATACTAGCGCACTTGGAGCCGTACCCAGATCAAAGCCTTAAAGAATTATCCGAAATAGAGGCGGCAATGCCTGGCACAATAAATCATGAACTTTACGTACTTAAATTAAACTTTGATACGTATATTAAACGTTTTGAAGCTGAACAGTTAGATGTTTTGCGGTTTGGCATAAAAATGGAATTTAACACTAAAATAGATTTAATCACTAAAACTTTATTAAGTTATGTCAACACAGACCGAGAAAAAACAAGCGCACAACTTGACATCCGAAGAGCTAAACAAACTCCAGAACCAGCAAATGGGAACGGTAATGGCAACGTCCGGGGAGAACAATCCGGGGGCAGTAGTGCCGGAACACGAACGGCATCTAATCCACGTCAATATGCGAATGAAGGGATATGATACTAATACCGCCGCCCCGCTTTACAAAGCTTATCCGCAAAGCTTTACTACCCAAGATTGGGAACAAGCCCGTAAAAACGGCTCTTTATCTGCTTACGAGGTAGAAGTTATAAGTTCTCCAGAGGGATATGATTTAGAAGGCGGCGGTGCAAAACAGCTATTAAATACCGGCCCGCTATTGGGTAACAAAGTATTAGACCCAGGCCCAACCGGAAGTATTGCCACTAGTGCTGCCTCAACTCTGGCTCAAACTCGCGGCTCCCTAATGGTAGAAGGGCGCCACGTGCAAACAAAAGACAATGTTTTCCACGAGCCGAGCAAAGAAAGAACCGGCCCGGTTGTGGGCATGACGGCTGTTTCAGGTGTAAATGCAGGCCAACAAACCAACGGCACACCAGAAGAAGTTTCCGGCACGGCTAATACTGAAACCGGAACCGATGAACCCAACCAGTTAAACGTAACCGGGGCAGACCTTAACAATGTTACCCCTCCTGCTGGTGTTGCTAAAGGGCAAACGCCAAAAGAAAAACTCCGTGAACAATATGAAAAAGTTGTAGGCCATCCAGCACCAGAGGACTTTAGCTCCAAAAAATTGAGCGAGGAAATAGAAAAGATTCAACCTCAACAATAACAAACCCTGAATAGGGCCGGAGCGAACCATTAAGAAGTTGACCGGCCCGTCTTAGGTTATTAACATATTAACAATTTTATACACAACTATGGATAACGTTATTAATAATATAGGCCCAAAGTCAATAGAAGCGTTTGAAAAAGAGCAAACCCAGGGGCAGGGGTTAATTGATGCTATTAAAGCCGTGCTAGACAAGAAAGATATAGATAAAAGAGCTTTAGTTAGTTTATTTAATACTTTAGAGTTGCATAGGGGTTTTAAAAAGAACGATTACCAGAGCGCAATGGATAAGGTAAACACCGGGTTTATGCAAGGTAGCCCACCGGTAATAATAGAACGCTCTGAAAACATTACAATTTTTGTTACACAACCTTTAAAATAAACAATTTAAAAACTCGTAATCGAGGGAAGATTATGCCAATTACACCAGAAGAATTAGCAGCATTAGAACCAGTTTTGGCCGGGGATGCCGCCGAGCATGAATTATTAAAACCCTTAATTGATAAAGGGTTTGTAGTACGCACTCCAAAACAAGACGAAACGTACCAAAAGAATTTTGTTGAAATGGAGTTCACCAAACGGGAACCTACAGCTTATTCTAATGTTGAAAAATCCGTAGAAGAGTTAACCGGTATTAAAAAAGCATCTCCTACGGAAAAAGCATCGGAATACTTTGTACGGGCTATGAATACTTATAAGCAAGGTATTACTACCATGCAAACAGAATTAGACGACCTGAAAAAAAAGCAGGAAGAAGGTTTTGGAGACAAAGACGCGGCCAAAAGAATAAAACAACTTGAAGATCTTATCAAAACCACCCAAGAAACCCACACCCAAGAGCTTAGCCAAAAAGAACAGGCAATTTTCACTGCCAAAGTCGAAGGACAAGTAGAATCTGCTTTGGGTACTATCCGGGCTAACATCAAAAAAGAATATACCAATATTGCTGATGATGTACTGGAGGCTAGGTTAAATAAGTTCTACAAAACCTATACGCCTAAAAAAGCGCAGGATGGTAAAACCGTTTTTGAAGATGCGGCAGGTACTTTGCAAATTAATCCTAAAACCGCTTTGGCCTTAACTCCGAAAGAAATTGTAACCGATTTTTTTAAAGACCTCACCGAAGAAAAAGGAGGACACCAACAGCAAGGGGCAGGCAGTGGTGGCACCGGAGGCCGCGCAGAATGGAAGGCGGGCGACCCGATACCGGCCCCTGGCGCAAACATAAAAACCCGTGTTCAGTTAACAACTTACATGAAAGAATACGGCCTTAAATCAGGAGAGAAAGATTACGACGACTTTTATAAAAAACATAGCGAAGGGTTAAGCCTACGTTAAAAGTTTTTTATATTAGAATTTATATTATATTTGCAATAACGGCGAGGGAAGCCGGAATCTTAAATTTATTTTTAACTTTTAAAACCTAAAAAAATGTCTCTAGTTGCGACCTTAATGCAAGAGTTTCGGACGGGCTATACGGAGAACATGGACAAAAATGAAAACCGTGCTTCCCGCTATAGAGTTTACGACTTATTCCGAAACCAAACCAATGCCCCCGGCGGCATCCTAAGCCAAAATACCCGCGATTTAATTAAAGATTCGTTCGGTAAAACCATTAAAATCCCGGTTATGCTGAACCAGGACGTAAGTATAGGCAATGTTAGAACGTGCGCCATCCGTACAGGGGAGAGCACTTCCGCTTTTGTTACCCTTACTTTTGCTACTATTGCGTTTGGGTTCAGCATGTACCCGGCCATGTACGCGAATAACGAATTTGGCTACCAGCAAGACTGGGCCAACCGCCTCCGGGGCTATGTTAATAAACTTAATACTCACCTGGATACTCTGGGCGTTTCGTTCTTAAACATTAACCGAAACATCCATTGGACACCGGAAATTTTGGCCGTTTACCCTCAAGTGGCTAACGCCTTACAAGTAAGCAAAGCCGGAACAGAGGACTTTTATAACAACGCCTCCGCTATTTTCGAGCAGATGGATTTTTACGATAGAATTGACGTAGCCGCCTCAACTATGCACCGCCCTGTAGTACGGCGCTTAGTAAACCAAGGCCGCCAAAATGATGTAAACGATTCATTTCAATTCGGTGAATATGATTTTGGTTATTCCAACCATATCTTAAACAGCCCCGGTATTGCTTCTACTGCCTTCTTAGTACAAAAAGGTTCCGTAGCAATGGAGAACCGGAACGACCGTGATGCCTTAATGGGCCATACCGCCGGTGGGGGTTCTAAAGTTTGGGGCCAGGAATACGTGCCAGGCGTAGACCTTACAATGGGTACGTATTATACTGATGACTGTACCGATGCCAGCGGTGTACAACCAGGCATGGAAGGTTTAACCCGTACTAAAATAGAATCTTTCGAGTGGTCTACGGATATTTGTTTTGCATCGGCATTTAACAGCGATCCGGCCAACCGTTTCGGGCCTATCATTAAAGCTGAATTTTCAGCTTCATAACTTTTTGCATTCATAGTTTTATTAGGAAAGGGCCGCTTTGATAAGGCGGCTTTTTTTATTATATTTACTTATCAACATTAGCAACTTATTCGATTTATTTGCGTATATTTGTATATACCAAACAAAGAAATGGGGAATATTAAAGCTGAAACAGAGCCTTTTAATGAGAATATAGAAGCTACAAAATGGTTCACTAGGTGTCAAATATTAAAGAACGCTTTAAAAATCAGCGAATTTAATAATGGTGTTTTAAAAAGTGAAAACGATGAATTAAAACACGACTTAAAAGAGTTGGATGCAGCTTTTAGAAACTTAAGAGAGACGTGCAAAGTACAAGAAATTTCTATCGAAAACTTACGAGCCAACCCTGATAAATACAATCAGGTTTATGGGAAAAAGGTTATTAAGAGGTTAGAATCAAAAATACTTAGATTAGAATCTGTTTTAAAGTCAAAGCAATAAGCTATGTTAATAAGCGAGATAATAGAAAACCTAGAAAAGGTTAAATCCGAACATGGAGACTTATATGCGGGTGTTGAAGGTGAGGTTGGGTATCTTTTAATATCATATTTTGATGTTGCTAAAATCGAGAATGCTTATTTTGAAGTATATACTGATAAAGATGTGCTTAAAGATCAGAAAAAAATACTTATAATAAAGTAAAATGTTATGTACAACTTAACCGCTTTACAAAAAAAACTTTTTGGGTCGGTCGGGATTAAACAAACCAGAAACCCAATATTCGGCATATTGCCTCCTGATTTAACAGAGAGCAGAACTGGTATTTTTGTAGATGATGCCCACCGTCTTTTAACAAAAGAAAATATTCACGCCTCTATTAATTTAGATGAGTACGAATATTATCCTGCCTGGGTAAACGGTATAGTATATAATACAGGGGAGAAAGTAACCCACAAAGGCCAAATATACGAAAGCTTAACCGGGGTAAGCCATGCGGAGATTTACGATAATGATAACAATACATTATCGTTTACTTTCGGCGATGAGGGTAACACCGAAGAACCGGGCACGGGCGCCGCGTGGCGAGCGGAAAGCGTAATGGGTATTTACTTACGGGAAACAATGCAAACGGCCATAGCAGAGGTGTTAAACCGGGTATTTACCGATAATAAGCTCCAGCACGAAAGCAAAGCTATTTTTCAAAACACCCAGCTTTTCCAGGTCACCGGGAGCATGTACAATAAAGTAATAAAAGCCGGGCGCTTTGTGGGCGTAGAGTTGGGTTTGAAGCAAACACAGGATATTACTTTACGGGTAAGTAAAATAGGTTTACAAATAGATCGGGCTAATCCAGATTTTACTTTATATCTTTTTCGTGGAGGCATACCAGGACAGAAAATGCAATTCCTTATGAAATGGGAATTTATAATAGATAAGCCGGGGTACTTTCAATGGTTTTTTATTGATGATTTGCCTTTAAATTATATGCTAGATGGTACGGAGGGTAGCTTTTTATTCGGATACTTTGAAAATGATTTTGTAGGCCAGGCCATTGCTGTAGAACGCGACCTGCTAAAAGGCCCGTGCCTATCCTGTAGCAACTACGATAAAGAAGCTTACAAGGCTTATAGTGAATTTGTAGACGTCCACCCCTTTAGCGTAAACGCTTACCATTACGACGGTTTAGAAATTGAGTATGGCATGCAGGGCTACCACTATAACACCAACTTTGGGATAAACTTAGCTTTTACGGCGGAGTGCGATGTAACAGATTTTATAATACGTAACCAACGTATATTTTCTACTGCCATACAAAAGGCCGCCGCTATTAGTTTGCTAAACGGGATCGCTTATAGTACCCAAAACAAAGGGGAACTAATTAAAATAAAAGACCTGGCCCGTTATGATCTGGACAACAAACCAGAACATACCCTGGGGCTCCGCGCAGAGTATGAAAAACTATTAAAGGGTATACAGTTTGATATGTCTGGCTTAAATAGCAGATGTTTACCGTGTGCCCCTAAACGCCGTATTAAGCACGGTACTGTAGGGGCACCTTAAAAATAAAGCTATGGATATAGATGTATCTATGTTTGGCAAGTTAGGTAATTATTTAGCTGACCTTAACCGCGAAAGAGCAGTATTTATACTCCCTATAGAGGACGATATTTTTGAAGAAATATCTTTAATGTACAAGCATAAAATATTTACCTGTTTTAGACATGATTTTATTAGCTATAACATTCCGGGATTTAAGAAAATTATAGCTTTTTTTGACCTTAAATATTAATATAAAACTATGGATGCAAAAACAGTCTTAACCAATAATATTTTAATTAACTTAGGTTTTAAAGAAAATACTGGAGTGGTTAATTTCGGAAATTTTATTCATTTTGAATTAGAAAATAAACAGTCATCAAAATGTATAATTATCCGAACTGATAAAAATAATTCTTTCTTTTCAGTGTTTAACCGGAGCGAGTGCAATAAAGATGATATTCAATTCATAGCCAGAATAACTCATTTGCATGAGCTGGATTTAGTATCAAAAGTTTTAAGGAAAGCCCCAATACGGGCAATAGAAGTAGCCTAAAAAAACTATGACAATGTTAACAATATTTCAAAAAGCAAAACTAGCCGCTTTATTACCAGAGATAGCACAGCGTACAGGTATACCGTATATTAAATTAGTGGGTCTGCTTTGTGATGATGACAGGAGTATAAATGCTACTAGTGTAATTGGAACAGAGCGAATAAACCAGGGTCTGGCCGTGTATTATACTTCAAAGCTAAGAGATCCAAAGCGGCACGAAGATGAGTACTTGCAACGACCTATACCAAATTTTCCAAAAGGCGGTACAGAGGAAAGATTAGATACAGAAGCACATAATAAAGCCGCTTATATAGTAAATAATAAAATCAAACATCTTTACGGCAAAGTGCGTGGCAGTAAAGATTTTGAAAAAGAATACCTTCAAAAACCTGACCCAGTTCAAGAAAATCAGCGGCAGTTTGATTTGTTACAAGAAGCTCAAGCGCAAAGAGAAATAGAAGACTTTAAAAAGGCACAAATAAACCGCAATATATTTAAACCAGATTTTTAATGAATGCTCTGCAAATGATAAAGGCCCGCTTACAAAACATACCTATAAAGGATATGTTAGAGGAAGCGGCACGGGAATACACCCCGGTTATCGAAGACTTGAACGCAGAGCAATTATTACAAGGTACTTATACAACAGGCCGCGAGATAACACCCGGTTATAGGAACCCGGTATACGCCCAGGCTAAACAGTTTATGAACAGTCGCCCCCGGCCAGGGGTGCCCGATTTAAAGGCAACCGGCGCTTACCACGAAAGTATTGAAGCGAGAGTAGACACTGAAGGTATAAGCATGGAGGCAACCGATGCAAAGGCCCAGGATTTAGAAGCAAAATACGGAGATGAATTAATAGGGTTAAGTGATGCTTCACGTGAAACACTGGCCCATGATTATTTAAAACCAAGTTTAGTTGAACAAGTACTTAAATATTTAGCAGGGTGGAGGCAATAGTAAAGTTAAGAACTAAATTAAGAAAACAAGTAAATAAAGCTTATGCAAAAAAAATAATTGGCACAAAACTTTATAACAAACACCTGGATTTAATTCCTTTAATGGATGAAAGCCAGTTGGAAGAATGTATAAATGTATTTACCGGGTTAGGTTATAAATAAATATTATGGAGGCAATAAAAAACGAACAGGAGTATGTAGCCTTTTACAAGAATGAAGATACGGGGGAGTATTATGAACAGCGTAAAATGTTTTTACTTAGCGATATAAGAAGCATTGAGGATTGCCAAGAAAGGCAAACACAGCAAAACGACCCCAGGCCCAAAACATTTATTATCTGGAAGGGGAATTATAGTGAAACCTGTATTATTTGCCCTTATGAAATATTTAAAGATAAATGGTTGAAGTACCGTAAGCAAAACAACCACAACAATATATTTTCAAACCAATGATTTATAAAAACAAATTCGATTTACGGGGTACTACCGAGCAAGTAAACATTATAAAAACCGGTCTCGATAAAATAATGTTTCCCTGGGATAAGTTAAATGCTCCTTCTGGCATTTTTGCTATTGGTTGGGATGATTTAAATAGCCCCACCTTTTTTAAAGCTAAATGGAAGAGTGCGCCTAAGTTGCATGCTGGCCCACACGCCCCCGGCGATGATAGCCCCCAATTAATAGAAGGGGAAGTAAACGGACGGAAATACATTTTAGGCGTATTTTATCCCGGTTCCGGCAATATTTATGTAGATACAGCCTTAACAAAATACCCGGAAGTAGCACAAGCAACAGTAAGCGCCGAACTAGCCCACTTAGTAGACTACTTCCTACCCCTTACTGATGAACAGCGCAAAGCCATACACGGCCTTATGCACCCCGGCGGCGTGATACCTACGGGTGAGGCGTTCTGGTGGGAAAAGGTAAGCTACGAAACGGAGTACTATAATTTAGCAGGTGAGGCGTTCATGCAAGCTTTTACTTTTGCATATAGCGATATGGATTTTGATAATAGCGGTTTCAGCCACGGTATAACCAAAGCCCAGGCGCCGGAGGTACGCAAAATAATAGGCATAGAGCGCACAGACTTAGCCCCGGCCCAAGCAGTAACTACTTATAAGCGGATAGGCACTTCTAAAACCTATCACCGCCTCACCCATTATGAAAACAAGCCAGGTAAACTTATTACAGATGCTACCGGATTGTACCCTTGTAAAACTTGCAAACCTTAAAACTAAAACTATGAATGAAACAAAAGATAATCTTGCTGTTGTAACGCAGGAAAAAGTAAAAGCAGGTTTTCACAATTTTTTAGAAAAGAAATATGATTTTATTCGTTACGAAGCATATTATCGGTTTTATGAATTGCCCTTTGATATGCAACAAGGTGGTTATACTGCTTATTTAAGAAGTAAAGGAATAGAAGCGTACGCCTTACCAGTAGCAGATAAGAAATATTGGGCAATAACTGAATTTTATAATGCAGAAAGTGATTTCGTTCAATTCGATAAGGTTTGCGATGACCATGATACCGCCTTAATATCTGCTATTAATGAAGGGCTTCGTATTGTAGAAGAACAGTTAAATAAAATATCTAATGAAACGAAGGCAACCTAAAAAGCTCCACTTAATATGAATGTATTAGAATTAATGATTGGTAAAAAGATGCTTGTAAAAACAAATGTAGGCATCGAAGTAGAATTAGAAATTAAACGGGTTGAAGAAAAAAGTAACTCACAAGATTTAGAACCGGCCACCCGTGAAAATGACTGGTGGCCGGCCTCAAGGGATTGGACAACTTACATTGTATATTTTACTAACGGATACCGCCAAGAGTATAGCTCGCTATCACAGATAAAGCTAAGTTAAAAACCAAATATAGTGGAATCGCTACCTAATGTAACTCCAAAATAAATGAACTATATAAAACCTAATGTACCTTTAATACCTAACCCGGTAAACTTAGATGCAGCCATACAAAAGCTCCAAACTTTACTAGGCACCGTGCCTTGGTTAGAAGTTGTGTATGGTAGGGCAACAACCGGCATACGTAAAACAGCAACAGGCAAAGAGTACAAGTACCCGGAGGTATATGCGGGAAAAGGGGATTATTTAATATTAGAGCCGAATAATTATTTAAGTGCCCACGCATTTTTTAAAGTGGACGGGTCTAGGGAGGCAGTTGATTGGACACCATTTAAAAAGAACAGTTACCGGGTAAAGCTATCTTTAATTGTCTGGGCTAACTTAGACCGGGTAAAAACAAGGGATACAACATTAAACTACCAACACCGGTTTAAAGAAGAGCTAATGGATGCGGTAAACAGAAAGTTAGAAGGCCAAACCGCTTTTAGGATAACTAAGATTTATGAAGAGCCGGGAGATGTATTTGCAGGTTACAGTTTAAACCATGTAGACAACCAAACTTTTAAACACCCTGAGTACGGGTTTAGAATAGAAGGATTACTTACGTTTGATGAATTTTGTTAATTTAAAATTATGATAACATTTATTGTAATAGTATCGCTTTTAGTATTTATTATACCAGTGCTTATTTTTATAGCATCCCCAAAAGATGTATTAAAAAAGGAATACCCAGAGGAAAAGGCAGTTAACGTAGTTGAAGATTACATAGAAGAAAAACCATGAATAAATTCAGGTTGCCACGAAAGGGAAAGAAAAGATATAAAAAATACTGGATGCAATCCCAAATGAATTTTCAACCTGTCACATTTGTAGCTATTTTTTACAATCAATTTGTTTATAACCATTTAAAAATATAGTAAACAATGGAGTTAAATGATATTATAATAGTAGAATACTACTTAATGTTTTTAGTTTTTGCCTCCGGGGCAAATGCTTTTATATTGCTTATTGCACATAAGTACAATATAGCAGACACCTACAACCTACACCGGCGCCGCTGGATGCCTGAATGGTGCGACCCGTGCGCTTGTTTCTGGTTGGCTGTTATAGCGGCCCTGCTTACGCTTGTATTGTTCCCTGGCCTGTTTATTTGGTATTACTTATTACTTACGGCACCGGCTACGGCTGCTTATACTTTATATATTTTAAGATAACATGAAACAACCAACTTTAAACTCTAGAAAAACTGGTTTCACTGATTTAAGGGGTAAAATATTTGGCAATTTAACCGTATTAAAAAGAGCTCCAAATAATGGTAAAAGATTAGGCACTTATTATGTTTGTAGTTGTACGTGTGGCAATGTAATAACTGTTTACAGTGGGGAGTTAAATGATAAAAGACACCCAAAACAAAGTTGCGGAGGTGCATTAGGAAAACACAGAGAAAATGAGGCAAATAATACTACAGCGTAATAACCTAACCGTAAGCTTCTACGACGATATACACGAAATGCCACAACGGAAACTTAATGCTTTCCAAATAGCAATAGTACAGGACGCGGGCATGGGTTCCAAAATAGAGGACATTGATGTACGCCTGGCTAAATATGATACCTTCTACGCCGCCGGGCGGGTACGTGAAGCTTTACAGGAACGCCATAACCTCCGTTTGGGAATGTTTTTTATGCTGGAGGGAATTGATACCGGTAGTTTATGCCTGGCGCACTTAGTACACAGCATAAACGGAGAGCGGGTACAAGACGTAACGGAAACGGATATATTAGCAATAGCCAAACAGTTAGAGAGCGGAGACATAACTTATAACCAAATCCACGAACTAAAGGAGGAAATAAAAAAAAAATTAATAGTGAAATTGAATTATATTTCCCCGAATTAATTGAGGACGATAAAACAATAGAGTTCCATACCCAGGTAGTACGGCGGGCGTTGCTTAAAATAAAAACCATAACGGAGCCGGAATTCCCCGAACTGGAAGAGCAAATAAAAACAGTTAACGATTGGTTACTAAGCCAAATGAAGCCTAAAAACTTTAACGGAGAGGATAGTAAAAACGTAATGTTAGAAATGGAAAACTCTTTTGCGCAGACATGCGTGGTTTTAGAAGATTTAGGGGTAAGTAACCCCCGTAGCTTAACAGTATATGAATTTTACAACTGGATTAAATATTTAAAAGAAAAGCACAAACCCAAAAACGAACAACTATGAAAGCAAATGAATTAAGAATAGGTAATTTAGTTACCTACGGAATTACTGATACCAAAATAGAAGGTATCCAACCTTCCTATGTATGGACAGATTTTCAAGTTGGATTAATATCAATAAAAGAAATAAGAGGTATCCCTTTAACCAAAGAATGGACAGATAAAATAGACCCAATGAGTAACGGAACATTAACCGTAACATCCGACAAGGGTGTTTTAAATTACAAAGATGGCTTTGCTTTTATACATAGTGGCCTGGGGGATGATGATAGTTATGGATTTAAAGTTAAAGTGGATTACGTACACGAAATCCAAAACCTTGTAACGGACTTATTCAAAATTAAATTAAACTTTAAATTGCAGCATGATGAACAAGCTAATTAATTTCTTCAAACAGGGCAATAAGGCAAGTATTTTAGCTGCTTTATTGATAATAGTTTTTATATTTGGTTCTATATTATCTATGCGTAGCTGTAGTAAAGAGGCCACGCTGGTAAAGCAAGATAAAGAATTTGAGCTAAGTAAATTACGGGATAGTATAAACACGGCAACCCGGAAAAAATATATCGACGAACTGGAGATTACTTACGCCAAGGTCGAAGCGTTAACCCGTGAGAACGGGGAGTTAAATATGTTAAACCTTAAATTAAAAAAACAAAATGAAAACAATTATCGCAAATATGATTCTCTTGTTCGTCTTATGCCTCGGCGGCCCCGTTACTGACCTACACGCCCAGGGTGCGGCCCCGCCGAAAGATTACACGTTACTTTTTAAAGGTGAGCCAGTGCCATACGATACCGCCGTTGCTATGGACGTAAAAACCTACAGACAAGAAAGTCTAAAGTTTGATATTGCCGATAAAACCATTAACGATCAAAAAGCCTCTATAACTAAATTAGAAAGAACTAATACTTTGCTTTTAGATCAAGCTAATACAGGCCAAAAAATAAACATAGCCTTAAATGAGCAAATTTCGGCTGATGCTAAAACAAAAGAAGATTTACGAAGGCGATTTGAAAAGTTACAAAAAACAGCTAACAGGGGGCCGGGGTTATTCGGCTCCCCTTTGTTTTGGGGGCCAGTAGGGGCTGTGGCCGGTTATGTGCTTTGTGATACAATAAAGGATTTAATAAATTAACTCAATATAAAACTATGGATAAGATAACTTTTAATGATATTTTTGATTTCAGCAACACCAGAGAAATAGAAAGAGCAACGTATGCAATGGCTAGATTTGGCAACGCGGTTGCCGAAGCATCAAAGAGCATTGCAGAAGTTAAGGCCAAACAAAAACGGAAAACTTTGGCTGGGGCGGTTCTTTTAGTATCTACAATTTTAACAGCCGCTTATCTCAGCGTAAAAAAATAAACATTATGCATAGCTATCAAAGTTTATCTACTGAAACAAAGGGCTTAGTAAAAGAATATACTTCTTTACTTGGGGCCGAAAACGCATCAGAAAAAAGGAAAGAACTTCGTTTGCAAATTAAAGCGAATTATAGTAAGATACTTGAATTTAATAAAGCTATTGCTGTAAAATAATCTCAAATGGATAAAATAGGGTTTGGCGAAATATTCGACTTTGGCAACGAAACAGAGTTAAACAAGGCAACAAAAGCGATTGATGGTTTTGAATCTCAACTGCAACGGCTCGCGGCTGCTTTACAGGTATTCAGCGACCGGAATGCCCAGGCTATGGCCGCTATTGTTACTGACTTAACAAAAAGCGAAGCCACCCTAAAAAGATTAAACGTTACCTCTAAAGCAACACAAGACCAAGCTGTAAAACTGGCCGGTTCGGTTGACAAGGAGGTGGCCCGTTGGCGCGAACTGGAGACGAGCCAAAAGGGCATCATTAAAACCCAGGAGCTTTTTAATGATAGCGTAAACGGCCTGAAAGACCGGCTTAAAGTTTTAAAACAAGAGTTCGACGGGGTAAGTAAATCCCAACAGCCCGACCGCTGGCGGCAACTGGCAACGGCAATACAGGAGACACGGGCCGAGGCCCAGATGATGTCCAATGCGGCCAAAGGTGTAGCCCAAACCGTAAGCGCCGCCGCCGGTAGTTATAACGAACTTGTCCAAAAAAATAATGAGCTAAACAAAGCCTTAAAGGCTATGGGTAACGGGCTTGATACAACAAACCCGAAAGTAAGAGAACTACAGGCCCAGATATTTGCCAACACCCAAAAGCTTAAAGATTTTGATAAGGAGTTAAACCAAAATTTCCGTAATGTAGGTAATTATGCTGCCAGTATAATAGAGGCAAAGAACAAATTAAACGAACAACGTTCTGCTTTAACCGCCCAGGTGCAAGCCCTCCGGCAACAGGCGGCGGCCACCCGCGACAGTGCCGCCACCCAGGATAAAATACAGGCCGAATTAAAACAAACCAACGCCGCTCTTGATGATGTAAACGGACAGCTAAGAAAGTACGGAGACAGCGCAGCAACCGCCGACCAGATAAGCTCTAAAATAACCGGAGGTATAAAACGGATGGGCATTGAGGCTGTGGGGGCTTACGTAGGTTTCCAAGCGTTAATGAACGGAGTAAGTGGCTTGATAAGCGCCAACTCTGAAATAAGCGACAGCCAGTCAGATGTACAAAAAACCACGGGACTAACAAAAGAAGCGGTAGATGATTTAACCGAAAGCTTTGCTAAGCTTGACACCCGTACAGCCTTAAACGAATTACTTGATATTGCAAAAGTCGGCGGCCAACTAGGGGTAACCGGCAAAGACATTGAAGGTTTTACCAACGCAATGGACAAAGCAAACGTGGCCTTGGGAGATGAGTTTGCAGGCGGGGCCGAAGAAATTAGCACCGCCCTGGCTAAGATAAACAATGTGTACGGCATAAGTAAAAGCGTAGGCCTTGAGAAAGGCTTAACCAATATCGGCTCCGCTGTTAACTCTTTAGGGTCTGCCGGGGCCGCCACCGGGCCGTATATTACTGATTTTGCTTTACGCGTGGGCGCCGTGAGTAAAAATGCAGGATTAGGATTAGATAAAGTATTAGGGTACGGGGCGGCCTTAGAAGAGCTCGGTATTAGTGCAGAGGTAGGGGGTACAGCATTTTCCAAATTAATAAGTGGAATGGCCGGTGCATCAGAAGCATTTTTTGAAGTAGCCAAAATGGGCGATGCTAATTTAAACCTCAAAGAGTTTGAAAGATTAATTAATACTGATGTAAATAAAGCCTTTCAAGTGTTTTTAAAAGGGCTTCGCGCCGGGGGGCAAGACACCGTGGCTTTTAGTAAATTAGTAAAAGAGTTAAAACTTGATGGACAAGGAGCTTCTTCCGTTTTAACTTTATTAGCTAAAAACACTGACCTAGTTTCTGAACGCCAAAAAGTAGCCGCCCAGCAATTAAAAGAAGGTACTAGCTTAACAGAAGAATTTAATATTAAGAACGAAAACCTGGCCGCCGGTTTAGAAAAGCTAAAAAATGGGTTTATTAACACTTTCAACAGTGGAGAGGTGCAAACGTTTTTGAAAACGGTTGTTAAGGGCATGCTGGATTTTATGGCCGTAATAAAAACCGTAGTGCAGGCTATCCGGGAAAACAAAGAAGTAATAGGCACCTTACTTGCTATTTTTGTAGCATACCGGGTGCAACTACTAGCCACGGCCTTAGCCGAGAAAGGTTGGGCCATCAGCATAGGGTTAAGCCGCCTGGGTATTTTACAGCGTATAGCCGGGCTTGCTGCAACGGTGCCCGCTATGTTGGGTTATCGTGGTTCTATTATTGCTAACAACGTAGCCGAGAAAGGGTGGGCCGCCACAATGGGCATTACCCGTGTTGCTATACTAAGGAATATTGTAACCATGCGGGCTTGGTTTGCTACTATGTTAGCCAACCCGATAGGCTTAGTGCTGGTAGGCTTAACCGCCTTAGTAGTAGGTTTTAATAAGTTATCCGAAAACAGCGCCCGGAATATCGGGGTACAAGATAAGCTGAATAAATTACATGGCGCCGCCGAGTTCGCAATGGTGAAAGTCGGCCTGGCCCAGGGTGCCATAAATAAACAGATCGAAAACTTTAATAAGTTAAGCCCTAAACAACAGGAGGGCGTACGGGCCGAAATTGAAAACCAGAAAAAACTAGCCCTGGCAACTCTGCAACGCCTGGAGGTGCAAAGGATAGCGGCCATTAAACAGGCAGCGGAGATAAATTATTACGATAAGGCAAAAGCCGCTGTTTTAGGGTTCGGGCGAGTTAGTGGCCCGGCTATGGAAATGGTAAAAGCCCAAGCCGAACGCATGGCCGATGCCGCCGGTAAAAGTAAAATAGAAATAGAAAAATTAAGAGCCAGCATTAAAGGCTTTGATGAACAGACAAAAACTATAAACACCAAAGTTGCCGAAGATGCGGAGGCCGCCGCCGCCAAAGCAGCCGAACAAGCCGCAAAGGATTTAGATAACAGAAAGAAACAAGAACAAGCCCTGGCCGAGTTGCAAAAGTTCAGACTGGAACAACAGGCCGGGGCATTGGATGAATTTATTGCCGATACGCAAAAGCAGAATGAAGTATGGAAGAAAGCTTTTGAGGATGGTAAGTTAACCGCCGAACAATTCCGCGAGAAGATAGGGGACACGGGCATAGAAATACTAAACGCCCAGCGCGAAGCATCTATTTTGCGCATCCGTATCGCCGGTATTGAGAAAAACCAATTACTCGCCAACGAGGAATTAATAGGTGAAGAGCGCACAAAAATAATAGAAGAGTACGGGGCAAAGGTTTCTAAAATCCAAAAGCAATTAGCAAAGGATTTAGAAATGCCTGAATTGTTTGCTACCCAGCCGACCCTTGATTTTGATGAGGCGCAAAAAATAGAAGATGAGGCAGTAAAAGCCAGCGTTAAGCGTATGGAAGACTTTACCGCCAAATATAAAGCCGACCAGGAAGCCAGAACGGAAGCCCTAAAATTAGAAGAGGAACGCCGCAAAGCAATACAAGAAGCCGGTATAGAATTAGCAAACGCCGCTTTGCAGGGCGGTTTTGAAATAGGGGCTAATATAAACGAGCGCCGTATACAAGAGCTGGAACAACAAAAAGAAGCAGAGGTGGCCCTGGCCGGGGATAACGAAGCGGCTAAAGCTAAAATAGAAGAAGAGTACCAAAAGAAAATAGGCGCCTTACGGGTTAAGCAGGCCAAAGCAGACAGGGTGGCCGCTCTATTCCAAATAGCGTTAAATACTGGTATTGCTGTAGCTAAATCAGTAGCCGCCTCCCCTATAACTTTTGGTTTACCGTTTAGCGCCTTTGCCCTGGCCCAGGGCGCTATACAGGCCGCCGTAGTGTTAAGTAAGCCTTTGCCTACTTATGCAAAAGGCCGTAAAGGGGGAGAGGCTGAATTTGCAGTAATAAACGAAAAAGGCCCAGAGTTACGGGAACACAAAGGCAAATTTTATATTAACCCGACCCCCGGCCCAAGCTTAACGTATCTGGAGAAAGGCGAAAAAGTTTACACGCATTTGGAAACAGAGCGGATGCTAAACGATATATTAGCGGGCAACCAACAAACAAAATATATTAGTTCGCTCGACAACACCAAAGAAGAATTAAGCAAAGCCGTTGCCCCGGTAAATACCGCCGCCGTAGAAGTAAGTATTACCCGCCAATTAGGCCACTATTTTAACCGGCTTGAAAGGGCCGTAAAAAATAAAAAAGAGGTAAACATTACGGTAAAAGAAAACAAAGAGTGGACAGCTTACGAAAACGGACGCTATAAAAATGTTTAGGTACATACTTATAAATAAACGGAAAGGGCGTTTAGTTTTACAACACGACCCTATAGGCTGGAATACCAATAGCCATAAGTTTAAGCGTTCGGAACAATATCACGGCATCACGGTAGAATACTCAACCGAACTAGAGTTTATTAAAGATGGGCGGGATTATATACAAGACGTTTACGAAACGGAGGGTATAGAAGGCGAAATAAACATCTATGTTCAGCGGATGAATTTAAATTTACTTTGGGACACTGACTTTGTGGGTGTTATAAACCTCGACAAATACGACATAAGCGACACCGGCATAAAAACAAATATAGAGCAGACCGGGTTTGCTATGCGGTTTATAAATGGAGAGGACTTAGAAATAAACTTGAACAAATTAACATCTCCGTTAGGAGAGCCGATCACCCCGTTTACCAACGAAACCCAAAGCATCACGCTCCACAGTAAAGTTATACGCCGGGGTTATGAGGCTCGCATCAGCGATGATGCACCAACGGATTACGAAAGCGATGTAGTGGACAACAGCAACGCCCGTGATGCTACTATAGTAATAGGTTGGGACAATATAATCAGGAATGAGCTAAAAGCCTTTACTTACGCGACCGGGTTTAGCTTCGATGGTAATGTTTTTGAAATATTAGAACGTTCCGCCGAACAAGGGCCAATGTCAATACATATCCGTTTTAAAGCCTTGGTGGAAATTGACTGGATTCAGGGCCAATTTGACCGGGGCACAATAGAATTCTTCTACCGGCGTAATGAAGGGGCACCGGTTAAGTTAGCGGGCTTCTCTGATAAGAAAGACGGGAAAGAAGATTATATACGTACGGTTGATTTTGACTTTCAAACTGAAGAAGATATTCAAATAGGAGATAAAATATATTTCTGGGGTCGGGTTTTCGGTGATGATGTTTCCGGCGCTTATCGTTGGCGGTTTAGAATACGGCCCGACAAAGTAGTATCTTTTATTAAGATTGATAGCTTAACGCAAACACCCGAAACACCGAGCCGTGGCATGCTGGCGCACGAAGTAGGGGCCAGGCTAACCGAAGCAATAACCGGGCAACCAGATAGTTTTGTGAGTGATTTTCTGGGCCGTACTGATAGTCAGCCAAGACAATACCCGGCAGATGGCCGTGGCAGCTTATTATTTTTCACCAACGGCGCACAGATAAGAAATTTCCCCTGGGGTGAGCGCCCGCCGGTAACCACTTATAAAAAATGGTATGCAGGTATGGATGCTACATATTGTTTAGGCACCGGCATTGAAATAGTAGAAGGTAAAGAAAGAATACGGGTAGAACCTAGAAGTTATTTTTACCGACCAGAGGTTGTTTTGACTTTAGGCAAAGTAACAAATCTACATAAGGTTTCCGCTTCTGCCTATGCTTATAACCAGGCTGAATTCGGCTATACAAAATGGCAAACGGAAAGCGATAACGGGTTAGATGAATTTAACAGCCGCCGGGCTTATGCTTTACCCTTAACGAAAGTAAAAAAGAAATATTCGGCAATAAGCGAATTTATTGCAGGGGGGTACAGTATAGAAACTACGAGGCGGCAACAATATAATTTAGGAACCGACAAAGACACTAGCAAAGATGATGACCTATATGTAATTTGTGTCTTACGGGATGGGACAAGCTTTGTAACGGAAAGGAATACAGCCTTTGCCGAAATTGCCAATGTGATAAGCCCCGAGACAGTTTATAATGCCCGCATAAGCCCCTCCCGTATGGCGTTAAACCATGCCGGTAATTTAAAAGCGGGTTTGTTGCACCAATTAGATAAATACATTAAATTTACCACGGGCGAGGGTAATTATCGCATGGCATCGCGGTTGTTAAACGAAACAAAGATTATAACCGAAAACCAGGATTTTTTAATTGCAGAATTACCCGACCCGATTGGTTACCCTGAAATTTACACTTTTTCGTATGGTTTACAACCGCATGAGATACAGCAAATAAAAAACAACCCTTACGGCCTTGTTCAGTTTGAAGATTCTTTGGGCAATATCAAGCAGGGGTATTTATTAGAACTTGATGCCTCCAGCATGGAAAGTAGTAATTTTGAACTATTAAGAAGATTTGAATAATGCCAGATGCAAGCGCCCTTAAACTTATTGTTATTCAATCATGCGTAGATGGTTGGAATGAGGTAACGTGCAACTTATCGGCATCCTCTTTAATTGATAGCGGGGGAGAACCTGTTTATTATAGCCACTTCCTAAATGTAAACGGCACCTTATTAGTTGGCCCATATACGCAAAACCCCGCACACACCTTTAAGTATGTTGACAACGGAATATACGAAATTTGGGGAGAGGATAGTTTAGGAAGAAGGAGCCCAACTGTTGAAAGAACCGGTAGTTGTGTTGTAACCCCACCGCCACCGGTTTGCGACCTGCAATTTACCCAGGCACCGCCCGCAAATGTTGCCGCCGGGTCTAATGTAACCGTTACGCTTACAAGTTCGGCCCCCGGTATACAAATAAGGTTTACCCCCCAGGGTTCAGCCGGAACAGATTGGCGTAATGGTGTAACAAGCGGGCAACCTTATACAATTAATACTTTACCTGTAGGCGGGTACACCGTTCAGGCCAGGGATGCTAAAGGGTGCCTAACGGCTATTTATCCCTTAACCATTTCCGCTCCGGTTCGCGGTGGTTGTACTGATCCAAGCGCCCTGAATTATGACCCCGAGGCAACACAAGACAACGGCACATGTGAATATGCACCTGTAGAAAAGGGCGTATTCTTTGAAATACCGATGATGAATAGCCTCCGCTTTGTACAGGGCGTACAGCCGGATAACATAACTGTGTTCTCTAACCAGGATAATACTTTGTTGTGTGAACAAAAATTAAGGAACGTTTTCAATAAACAATACGAGCAAAAAGTAAACAAAGCGGATGTATTAACGATACAATTCCTTTCTACTTTAAGCGGGCATGAAGCGGGCATTTATAGCAAGGAGAATGAGTTGCTTGCAACTGCCAGTATAAGAAAAGCTTTAACCCTTACGGGGCAATCCTTACTTTACAATACTTTTATTAAAGCGCACGGGCCAAACCAAACTAAAGTTTATTTTGATGCTACGGTATTTAATTACAATATACCGGCGGGCCAGGTAATAGAATTAAGAAACGCCGGGGAATATAATGGGCGCTACTTAACCCAGGGCATTAACCAGGACAGCCCGGCCACCCAACAATATTTTATTATTAACCGGGCCTTTACCGGGCCGGGGCAAGTTGCAGGCGTAACAGTATACGCCGAATATGATATACAGCCCTTTGATGTTTACGAAGCAACTTTTAATTTTGCTGGTGTACCCGATGGCATAGTACATGCTAAAATAACAGGCACCGGCGGCGGCAATACTTTTTTAGCTATAAGCGAGCCTATAAGCGTAGAAGTAGAACATCCGGGCACTTACTTAATAAAATACCGAAATATTGACCCGTGGAATGATTTAGTTTATTCTACCGGCTTGGTTCACCAGTTAAGAGTAGAGGCTAATTTATGGCACCCGAACCCAGGCGGGGAGCGGAGTTTGCACCGGAACAGCAACGGTTCTATTACAAAGCTTTACGCGCAAAAAACAAGGGTGTTTGAATTTGCCACTTATTTACTACCCCCATACCTACACGAAAAATTATCGGTTGTTTTTGACTACGATAATGTATATATTAACGGCTTAGAATACCAAACCGAAGAAGCATACGAACCAGAGTATAGCAACCGTTTAAATTTAGCAAACGGGAGCGTATTAATTGAGCAAGTACGGTGGATGGCAAACACAAACAACAGCCACGATAACGGCACGAGTATAAATGTGGATGCACCGGCAACCGGGGGCAGAATAATAGCAAACGGAGGTTTCTTAAAATACTAAATAATGGCAGACGAATTGGATTTAAGGATACCTGATTTACCGGCTAAAGGCATAGTAACTGATGGAATGCAGTTTGCTGTTTACGACCCGCAAACCGATGTTACTTATAAAGTAGATTTTGTTTTAGTTTCTAAGCAAGGGCAGCAAGGCCCGCCCGGTGTTGAAGGGCAGCAAGGCCCGCCCGGCGAACCGGGACGGCCAGGAGATCAAGGCTTGCCGGGAGCGCCCGGAGTGGGGGAACAAGGCCCGCCAGGCCCGAGAGGACTGGATTTATTTGAATGGTGGTTGAGCCAAAACCCAGGTGGTACAAATGAGCAGTTTATTGAGTACTTTAGGGGCTTACAAGGTGTGCCCGGCCAACCGGGGGCCGCAAGCACAGTACCAGGCCCGAAAGGCGACCCAGGTATGCCGGGGGCAACAATAACCGAAAACACACTTAATTTTTATAATCCAGCCCTAGCAGTACAAAACATTTACGGGGCCAGCCCATTAACAATAAAACAGGCGTTTGATAGATTAGGCTTATATTTGTTAAATAACTATACGCCAACGGGCACTATTTATAACGATACTACAAATACATTAACATTTTTACCGCAATAGTATGGCCTTAACAGATTGGCAATATAGATATAAAACAGCCGAAGAGCCAGGATTAATTACAGATAAGCCGTGGGTTCCTTGTACTTTAGAAAATACTACGGTTGTAGTTATTGATGGGAAAGAGCGTTATCAGTTTAACGTAGGCGATAACAATATTAACGCAGGAGATATACAATGGGGGCTAATAAACGATCCTACAGTAATATTTTCAAGTGAAAAAGCTTACACAAAATCAACACCGACCCCAAGCGGAACAGATCATTTTGTAACCGGGGCTTATGTAGATGTTGATAATAATTTAGTAATTGAACAAGAGGGGTTAGATGATATAAGTGTTGAGCTGCCAAATGACGACGAGTTCAATAAAGAAGCTAACTACGACGAAGCTTTCGATACGGTTCTTACTTTTTCCAATGTTTTAGGTCATTATCGACAAGTGTATACACAAAGCAGCCCGGTTAGTTTTACACTAGCAGCAACAGGCAACAAAGCCGGATCGGTTATCATTCAGCCGTTTATTTCTGACGGAATAAACCCGGTTAGTTTTGATTTTGGTTACCGGTCTGACTTAACCAGCGGGGAACCTTTGCAAGCAGGGAACTATGACCTTTACTTTAACTTTGAACCTACTACAGTTCGGATTCATGCCGATAAGATAGGGGATGTTGTTGCGCCGAATAATCCTAACAAATTGGCAATGCCCACCATTACGGCGGCGCCTTTAAATAGTAGCCAAATTGATATAACCATTGGAGCTATAGATAATGCAACAGCTTATCTACTTCAATCATCACTAGATGGTGCAACTAATTGGCAAACACTGGCAACAACATCCGGGGGTTTTAGTCATACTGGATTAACTCCTGCAACTATCTATTATTATCGAGTAAAAGCAATAGGAAATACTACCTATCCCGATAGTGATTTTGCTTTAACCAATGCCAAGACCGGGGCAGTAGCTAGTACCACTTTAGTAGCGCCTACCATTGCAGCTACAAATGCTAATAGCACCCAAAATAATATTGTAGTGGGAACTGTTAGCAATGCGGTTTCTTACCTGCTAGAATATTCTTTGAACGGAACGGACGGTTGGCTACAGCTAGCTACTACAGCAGGAACTTATAACCATACCGGGTTAACACCTGCAACCGCTTATTACTACCGAGCCAAAGCAGTAGGTAACGGCAGTACTTACCTAGATAGTCCTTATGCTACTACTAATGTTAGTACTGTAGCATCAGGCAATCCTAATCCGGAAATAATAGTAAATAGCTCTTTTGATAATGGAATTATAGTCGATGTGGCAGGTGGTGTACCAGGATGGGGTACATACCAATACCAAGATACGTGGCGTATTGACAATACTACTGGTATTGCCTCTACAAATGGCGCAAATAATGGAACGGTGATTATGACCCAGAGGATCACCCTAGAGCCCAATGTTGATTATGATGTAGAAGTTGTATATGCAGAAGGCAATACTGGTTTTATTACACTGGGTGCTGCAAGCCCTGGCGTGATTAGTTCTAATGATGCCCTAACCAATGTTGATTCAAACAATATTCGCCCTGCAAATCCTAAAAGAGTATTTAGAACACCTACGTCAGGACCTTTTATTATATGGATATGGGCCAAAGATCCTTTGCCTGTTAAAATATCTTCATTCAGCATTAAAAAAAGAGTGGTATAACATGAGCTTATTAAAGTTAGTTGCAATAATAGGTGATAACAGCGCAATAAGTACTGCCCCCGAACCGCCACCATCCGCTAGTAGGATACCCCTAACTCTAGAAGGTAAGAAATTAGTCGGATTTGGCGATTCCATTATGGCGGGGGCGAATGCTAATACATTAGATCAAGGATGGATTTTCCAGGTACTTCGTGCTGCCAATGGTCAATATGTCAGCAGAGCCAATGGTGGTAAAGGCTTCTTGCCGGAATCGGTAGGCGGTAGCGATAATTACTTAAAGTTTTCTGAAGTTCCTGTATACGATTCTACTCATAAATATATATTCTTTAACCTATCTACTAACGATACTTCTCAAACAACCTCAACGTGGTGGAACTTTAGAAAACGGCTATACGAGTTTGTCGATCATTGTACGCAAATTAAAGGATGGCCTGCTGGCGCAATAGTTCTAGCAACTCCTTACTTTGGTTATTATCCCGTTTTTATGGATTCGCCCTGGTACATCCAAGACTACATAAATGCTATTACTGAAGTGGCTAATGTAAAAGGCACCATTCTAGCCGACATCCATACTCCCATGACCGCAAAACAACAGGAAGTACAACTACTAACTGATGGTGCCCACCCAAACCAGATTGGCCATGATTTTATCGCTAACTTCTACATCAACGAGCTAGATTGCACACCCAAAGTAGCCACGCCTCTGGTAATAACAGATATTGGACCCCAATCCGGAACAGATGAAGCAGAAGCTTGGGCAACAGCTACGGGCGATACTATAAATCAAGCGGCCATAGCTGCTTTTGTTAAGAAACTTAAAGAAAGAAGATTGTGGGATAAATTGATAGATTTTGTGATTTTAGGCAGCTCTTTTGCTAAGTCTAAATACTCGGTTAAGGATGCTCAAGCCTGCATATATGAAGTCAACACTGGTACATGGGTGCCTGATGGATGGACTGGCGGCACTTATGTTTCTTTGCGATTTGATACTGCATTAGAGTCTCTTAATCATCAATTCACTCAGTTCGTAAGAATTACTGGGAATAATCTTGATTCAGGACTTGACAACGGAATGCAATACGACATGGGCAATGATAAAGCCTATCTTGTATCTAAAAGTCAAAACGATTCTAGAATATTTTTGTTTGCTTTAGGTGCTCAATCTTATCCAGCAACTAATAGGGATGGACAGGCGGCAGGACGTTATTTCTACGCCCAAAACACTAATCATTTCATTGGTGCCAAGAATGGCATGCCCACTAACTTTTATATGCCTAATTCTACAGCAACGGGTTTGGGTTATGCCACTATTGGTAATGGCAGGGGGAGCATTAATGGTAGCACCAGGAAAATACGAATGGCTGGGCTATTTAGCTATCTAACACATTATGAGATGTTTCAGATAGATGCTCTGATTGCCGAACTGGAAACTAGTTTGATTGCATCAGCAACACAAAACGGGTAATAAACAAGGGCGGAGGGCAGATGAATATTTTATTTAGCGACAAGGTTGTTTACATAAAATGAAGAGATTAATATCCGGTACTTTTTGGAATGGCATTTTTACGCACTTGGGATTCGGAGGAATTAAAGATTACTTTGCTACTATCTTAGGATTAAAAATTGGAGAGTTTTTCACCTTAAAAGTAATCGGGTCTTTTATTGCGGCTTGCATTGCGTTTTTTGCGGAATGGATTTGGTTTCAGCCTTTGGCTATTGGTCTGTTTGTGGTAATGAACTTTGGCAATGCCAGATACGGTTATTTGGTGGCTAAAGCAAAGGGAGAGGCGTTTAGCTGGGCTAAGTTTAAAAAGACACATTCTATTATAGCATCGGACGTGTTCATAATGGCGCTGTTACACAATGCAGTTAAGTTACACCCAGAATACCACTGGATTAGAGATGTGTTGTTTGGTTGGCTTTTCGGCGATAAGTTCCGGGCGATATTGTCGCACATGGCAGAATTAAGGCTGCAAAGCGAAGGTTTAAAGGGAGTGTTGTTATCGGTTGCAAAATATGTATTACGCACTAAGTTTGGAGCCGGGTTAGTAGACGAAATGCAGGCAATAGAAAATAAAAAAGAAGAAACTGAAATTAAAAAATAAATATGGAAACATTAAAAGACATTATAGATTTTTTAGGTGAAGCGAAATACGTTGTTTTGGCTTTACTTTGTTTTATTTCGGCCCTAATTATAATATTATGGGTGGCCGGTTTTTTTGATTGGTTGGTTTTGAATTACCAGCAAATGGCCAAAGATAATGCAACAGGGATATTATCTATAACTAATCAGGCTAGGATTTGGGCGTTTGCCGCATGGTTTTTCGTTTGGATTACCAGTAAATATGATGTAATGTTTAGCCCGTTTCACATAACACCTCATCCACCTGACGTAGAGGAAACAATAGTTATACTGGCCTTTGTTGCCGGTATCTATTATTTACAACAGCGCCTTAAACAACCAACCGTTATAACCCCGGCACCGGTAAATATTGATAGCCAGGACACCACAGTACAGGTACAAGCCCCGGCAGCGGGCGGCACAACCCAAGCGGGGACTGTGATTACACATAAAGAAGAAGAAAACCAGCCAGAGTGCCCGGCGGCCAGGGCAGCATTAGAGGCAGAAAAAAGTAAAAAAGCGCCTTTTGTTGCCTACCCTGATAGGGGCGTTGCAGAATGAACGAGTATTTGTTCTATGCTAGTGTTCGGGAGAGCTTTTTCAAGGGCCACATAAGCCCTGGCGCTTTTGACACGATGCAAACTATACTAAAAGAGTGTAGAGATAGAAAAGTATACGATTACCGGTATCAGGCATATATTTTAGCTACCGCCTGGCATGAAGCTTTCCACTATACTAAAAACCCGGACTGGAACCCGGTAAGAGAGCATTTTGCCAAGACAAATGAAGAGGCGATAAGAAAAGTAACCGCAGAATATAACGCTGGGAGAATACCGGACAACTATGCAAAACCCGCTAAAAATGGGAATAGTTATTACGGGAGGGGTTGGCCACAATTAACCTGGGAAAGAAACTACAAGGCCGCTAGTAGGCTTTACGGGGTTGATTTTCACGGCAACCCCGACTTGGTTTTACAAAGGCCGTACGCAGCCCTTTTACTGGTTGGTGGTATGGTTGAAGGATGGTATACCAGTGTAAGTTTAAGCGATTTTATTACTACGCAAAAAACTGATTTTGTTAATGCTAGAAGGGTAGTAAATGGCTTAAATAAGGCTAAAGAAATAGCGGTAACCGCTAAAAAGTTTTATAACGCAATGATACAGCTTTAAATATGGAAATACCCAACTTAGAATTCTGGCTTGAACAGATTAAGCCAGCGAATGAAGCAACAGCACTATGGGACTTATTTTTGTCGCCAGAGGGAGACGTAATGCAAATAATGGAAGGTGGCCCGACTTTGGTCGTTCACCGAAACATCGTGAATTATATAAAAACAGAAATGGCAAAAAAGAACAATCCCGGCAATGGCAAAGGCAAAGGTAATGCACCGGGGCAGAATAAACCAGCGAAAGAGACGGCGGTAACAGCCGGTAAAACAAAGCCCGGTAAAGATACAGCGCCCGGCCAACTAAAGCCGAAACCAGATAAAGAGGAAACCACCGCACCTACCCCGGAGGTGACTCGGCCAACAAACCCTACACCACCGGCGGAGCAACCCGCCCCGGAACCGGAAACGCCTCCCCAGGCGGAAGTTCCTGTTCCTGTAGAAGAACCAAATCCAGCCCCGGTTGAACCAGTTGAGCAACCTAAACCGGTAGAAGAGGAGAAAGCACCAGAACCTACTCCTGCGCCTATTGTTACTAAGCCAGAGGAAGAAGTTCCTGAAGTTATACAACCCGAGAAGCCAATGCCTGAACCGGTTGTAGATGTGCCAGTAGTAGAGACAAAACCAAATCCAAAACCATCGCCACAACCTACAGGTAGAAGGCATTATGACGAGGAAATACCAATGCATTTGTATATGCACATGTTTCATCAAAAGGGTAATTCCCAACATCAGTACGGCGAGTTATTTGATGCTAATATGGACGGGCAGTTAAAGGCTTGTCCGTCTGGTAGTGGTATTCAGAATCCATATCCTGACAAAGCAAGCTATTGGCCCATACCTGAAGAAGCTAATGTGGTATTCAAGCGCATGGAATACTACGATGGCGAAGGCGGCGGCAGTGGCTACACAGTGTTTGTACAACCGGACGGCAGCCACTTTAAGCCAGTAAGCGATAAGCCCGGACGCCCGGATTACGATGGTAAAGAATATAAGCAATGGTGGAAATTTGCAATACCGGAAGGTAAGGGTAAAAGCGATCTGTTAATACATAATGGAAATTTCCCGCGCAAAATGAAGTTTTTCGGGGATTTTAACGAATATCAGAAGCCTGATTTTTTACCCGTTGATCGCCAGAATACATCCGATTTAAATGGTTACGATTTTTTTGGTAATTGGGATATTACCGATAAAAAAGGCACTAGGATTCCTGAACATGTCAACCGAATACTAGGAACTAAAAATTTACGTGATTACCAAGATTGGTCGCAGGTAAACCCTGAACCCGGTGTTTACAAATTTAATCCGACTCAAGAGTTTTGGCGATTAGATGATTCGTACCGGCAGACAAAAGAAGCAAATCCAGATGTAGAGATACGGCAAACTATTAAAGCCTTGCCAAAATACTTGCTACAGCGTTATCCGGTTAGCCATGTAGACAAAGTAAACTATAGGGATTCTGAACATGCCAGTCATGTTTATAAAGGGAACTTTGCTGTATATCCGACCAAATCTTCATTCCCGGCCAACGGCGCTACAAATGCCGCAGATTTTCCTTATTCAAAAGAGTTGCCTACTACCTTTCAAGATCATAGTACTCAACTGTGTTATGATTGGGACGGCAAAGAATATGTATTGCGTACTAAAAACGACCCTAATGTTTATTACTCTGTAGATTCTACAGGTAAGCTTATTACGCTGGCTAACGAATACCTGATAGCTGACCGAAAAATTGCAGCCACTTATCGGGATGCCGGAGAAATGGATTTTCAAAGCGTAGCGCGTTATGGATCGAACAAGAATATTAATCTTGACATAATTAAGACTACCGACAAGCTGATAGGTTTAAATTTAATTGATGTAAAGGAGAATGGCAACGAAGACTCGGCTTCTTGGGATGGCCCGCTACGATATTTAAATGGGGAAATGTTAGCGGCTAAAGCTTCGGCCTGTTTCGATGGACACATGGGAACGATGGGGCCAGGAGTGGGCGCCATTACGGCTGACCCGAATATGAAGTTTTGTGTTGGGGGTGTACCTTCCAGCCAGCCGAAATTCTGGATTCCGTTTATCGAGTGGGTTAAAAAGTATCGGGGCTATAATCCAGATGGGACACTTAATTTCCCAGGGCATCAGATTTCTGTGCACCAGTACTTTACCAGTAACGGTATCGAACAACACACGGGCAACAACCGTTATGGCGTTCCGGCAGATATGGATGCAAAGAGCTCTTGGAACCTGCAAGAGTTGATAGACTTTTTACACCGCGAAGTGGGCTATCCTATACAGGTAGTAATAGGAGAAACCGGCTACGATACCGCCATATCGGTACAAAGCGTTCCTAAAATCGGGCCACGCCCTTTTACCCCACAAACTCCATCAATTATTAACAAAGCAGATAATAAGCCCTGGACTATTGGGCAAGTTATTGCGATGTGGACGTGGAGAGCTAATTTACATTGTGCGTGGTTAGGAGTATACCGGATGAATGTCTACAGCCTGGAAGATGTGGGCGGCGCTCCTTGGGATGCTTACGATACGCCAGACACGCTGTACATGACTTCGGGCCACCACGGTAAGGGCGGCAGTAAATACCCGCGTGAAATACGCCCAGCAGCTTATGTACTGCGCCAGGTTTCCGAAATAGGCAAACACAAGCCGGTTGAACGTTTAAGCGATACACACTTGAAGGTTCAGGTTGCTAAAAATACGGTAGGAGATGTTACTTATACTACCTGGATTGCTGATATGGTGGGCCGGGTTGAAGATTACACCTTGCAATTACCAGGTGTAAAATCAATCACCTTGCATACTGTAGTTTGGGGGTCGTACGAAATGAAAAAAGAAGTTATTCAAATCGAAGGTTCTTATAAATTAACAGTAACAGAGCTACCCGTTGTAATTACCATTAACAACTAAACAAAGGTTTAAACATAACGTATAAATAAACACTTTGTTAATATAATCCTTTGTTTGGGAAGCGCACCTTTGGCCGGGTGCGCTTTTTTATTTCCATTATTTTCAAAAAAACTCCAAAAATATTTGCACCCTATTTAATATTTTTGCGTATATTTGTATATACCAAACAAAAGGAGCCGTGTTATACTTCGTTGCTAATCTCTATGATGATTTTGATAACATAAAAAATCGTAAATTTTTTAATCAATATTTTCGCCATAGTTATACTGATAAAAAAGATTTAGAAAATGATATACAAAAGGCATATAATGCCAGCGGTGCATTTTTGCTTACTTGTATTTGTATTGAGCAATATGATGGCAATAGTGAAAGTGATATAGATTCAGAATTTATAGAAAGATTTACTCTTTCAGAATATAAAGAAACATTTATAGATACGAATTAGAGGTATACACTAAGTAATTATTATTAAAAAATTTAAACAAAACAATTTAAAAACAAAGAAAAATGAAAAAAGCAAATAACACGCCCACAGAAGCAGCAATAGTAATAGCACCGGCAACCGTAGCCGAAATAGAAAAACTAACGCCAGGCGCGTTAATAACGGTAAACGACGACCGTTTTACTACGGTGCCCAACCCTAAAAAAGCCACCTTTGTAAAGTTCCTTGACAACGTCCAGAAAATGCAGGTAAGGGTACAGGGGAAGTTCGCCACTTTTACCCTGGATAAATATATTGGCCCAGCTAAAACATGGCAAGAAGAACAAGCAGAACTGAAAAAAGCAGCGGAGGCAACAGAGCAACCAAAAGCGGAGCCAATTAAAGAAGAAGTAAAAGAGGGCACATTTGATGATATACTGGAGTTTTCCTCCAGTGATAGCCATAACGAGCTAGTAAAAGCCGAAGCGCTAGAACACATATCTACAACTTGTCCTATGGAGCAAGATGTAGCGAATGAGATTACGCATGGTTTTGAATTACAAGAAGCAGCCGCTTCAAAACAAAAAGAAACAGTTGTAACGGTAACCCCTATCAAACTAAATGCTACTAAAGGGCTTATAGTTGAAAAGCTGAAAACCATAGATTTTGGATATACAGATATAATGATTGCGACGAGTATAGGGAAAGCATTAACCAGCATTAAAGGTAATTTACAAAGTCTTGTTTCTGATGGGTTATTGGCTTTGCAAGATGGTTTTTATAGCTTAACCGAGTATGGTAAAAACTTAACCCTTGATAGTGCCCCGGCCAAAGTAGAAAAGCCCCCTAAGCCCGCGAAAGAAGCTTTACCTTTAAGCGCAGCCAGGGAAAGAACATTTAAAATGTTTGCTATGTGGGACGAAGGTAAAACAGATAAAGAAATAGCGGAGGAATTTAATATGCCAATGAACTCTGTTAAAAATATTAAAGTAACTTATACTAAAGATATTTACAAAAAGACAGGTAAAAAAACCTTGTTCACCGGCTCTCCAGATTCAAACCGGGCCAGAATTGCCGGTTATTTAGATGCGGGCAAAACCATAGAAGAAATTAAAAAATTGGTTCAATGCGATGTAAGTTATATATATTGTAGTGAACAATATACGCTTGATCCTGAAAAAGCAAAATAACAAAACACAATTTTAAACCCTGGCTAAGCTGGGGTTTTTTATTTACAAATATTTTGAAAACAAATTTGCACATTCGATTTTTCTGCGTATATTTGTATATACCAAACAGAACAAAAAAGGCCATGAAAAGAAATATTTGGATTCCTAAAATGACATGTAGTAGATTAGAAAGGCTACTTTCTAAAAGTTCTTTAACTGATAATAACAAAGAAGATTTGCTTGATTTCAAATATTTTATGCTAAATGATGCGCAAAGTGCATTGGATAAAGGTTTATTAGTTGAATTGTTGGTTTCTCAAAAAGGTAGAGCAACAGCTCCTAAAAAATTATTTTGGCTAACAAATATTGAAGAAAAAACAAGAAATTTTGAAAGCAAATTTTATATTAATTAATCGTTTAATTGAAACAATAACACAAAACTATGACAGTTTTTTCAGCCAGTTTAAATAAAGCATTAACTTATTACGCCAATGGAGAAGAGGTGAAATACCTGGCCATATTTAAAAACTTTTCTTCCGGGTTTACTAAATCCGAAAGCCAAGCGCTAGAATTGGCTTATGATATTTTGAATAAGCCCTCCAATGAATCTTATTATAAATCTAAAGGAGTTGATATTGAAGCAGTAAAAGAAGAAGCTAGAGCCGCCGTAAAAAGATATATTAATAATAGAAAACAACATGCCTAATATAAATAATATACCGGGTATAACCCAGCTTTTACGCCCAGATAATACATGTCCGGCTTGTACAGGAGACGGCATTTTAACGGATTGCTGTGGACAGCCTATAATATTTGATAAAGACGGAGACGGTAATTGTACAGAATGCCTGCAAGCTACAGATAAATTCTTTACCCATGATTGCCCTTATTGTCAAGGCACCGGGCAAATACCAGGACATGAAGCGGGGCCACAGCATTAAAAATAAATACCAAATAGTAGTAACATAATACTATATTTTGCGTATATTTGTATATACCAAACAAAGAAGAAACAAAGCAAATGGAAAAGTTTATAACTATTTACACTTATCAAAGTGGGTTTTATAGAATTTATTTTGCTTACAAAAGATGGGTAACCGATAAGCGATATACAGTGCAATTTACTGATTATTTGGACAAATCTGCTGTTCAAAAAGCCGCGCAAAGGTTTATCAAAAAAGGTTATAAAGTTTCAGAGGCTGCTGATAAATTAAACAATTAATTAAAACAATGGCAGCACCTCTGGTTACACGTGTAAAAACACTATACAAGTTTAATGACCGGGATACATTCACGGAGCGTGTAGCTGATACAAAATCATTTGAAAAGTATAAAGCGGAGCAGCTACAGTATTATGATGACCCAGGTTATTTTATAGTAGCAGTCCCTATAAGCCTTAAAATATAATTATATTATAAACTTAAAACAAAGCAATAATGGATTTACTAATAGATAGATCAAAAGAGCCAGTTAAGGCTAAAAGAATAACTATTGTTATAGATGAAATACGCTATAATATTTTAGAAACTCAAGAAGGTTCTTTAATGATTAATAAAGTTAGCGATATAGATAGTAGTAAAATTTCTATATTCCCTAGTGCTTCAAATCAAATAGAAATACTTTAAACTTAAAACAAAGTAAAATTATGTGTAAACATCATTCAGTTTTAGAGCCCGCAATTAGCATGCACGATGATGAAGAACAAGAATATGCAAGTGGAATATTCTTGTTAAAACCCAAGTTTGAAATAAAACCTATATATGCTTTGAATGGGGATGAGTTTTGTATTAACGCTAACTTTTATATATCCGAGGATATATACTACCTAATTTTAAAATTACCTTATGTAAAACGCGCTTTTTCTTTTGATAACCAACGAATTAAGGTTATCCTGTATCATGCTGCTCATTATAATGGAACAGTAGAGAGTATAAATAAAATATTAAACGATTATATAAAAAGCAAAACAAAGCCAATGGAAACTAAAAAACCAATATTATTAAGTGTAGAAGAAGCAAGAAACCTATTAGGCCAGAACAGCACAATAGATAAACTTATACACGCTAATTTTACAGAAGAAGAATTAAAACCACGAGTTAAAAAGTGGGAAGATTTGGGTATGATTTCCGGATATTGCATAACTAAGTATTCTGGTTTGGAATATGAACCACATCTTAATAGTGTTCCTGCCTTTCGGAACTTATTTGTTACTGAAAACCAAGCTAAAAGCGCACTAGCAATGGCACAATTAAGCCAGCTAATGAAGCACGTGAATGGGGGTTGGGTGCCGGATTGGGGGCTAGATGGAGAAGAAAAATATTGTATTAGATGTTATAAAAACGGTATCGAGTTGGTTAGCTTTATTTTAATAAATCAGTTTTTAGCTTTTAAAACTCCTGAAATACGCAATCAATTTTTAAGAGATCACAAAGAACTTATAGAACAATACTTCTTAATGTATCAATAACATGGCAGCAAAAACACAACCCGCAAAGCTCCAAAATTATAATATCGCCGATTCAGGTGATATGAAATTATTAGCTAATGAGCTAGCTAAATTCATTAAAGAAAACAAACTTTACCATAATATTCAGGGCAAAGAATATGTAAACATTGAAGGTTGGCAGTATGCGGGTGCCCGTGCAGGTATAATTCCGGTTGTAAAAGATCTGGTTAATGTAGGTACTGAAGCTGAATTAAAGTACCAGGCTAAAGTAGAATTATTAAACTTAGATACTAATATCATTTGCGGAGCCGGGTTTGCAGTTTGCAGCAATAAAGAGCAGGGAAAGAAGTATTACCAAGAGTTTGCTATTGCAAGCATGGCCCAAACAAGGGCCGTGGGCAAGGCTTTTCGTAACGTTCTAGCGTACTTAATAAGGGCAGCAGGTTACGAGGCCACACCGGCAGAAGAAATGGATTACGGGGGCAATATGCCGGAAATAAAACCGGACACAGTACCGGGACAAAGGCTTACACCTAAAGCAGATGCACCGGCAGGCCTAACACAACCCGCAAAAGACGTTCCTGTTATCACCGGCCCAGCCGGTAACGATGGTAGTATTAAGTATGCAACAGCCAAACAAAAAGAAACTCTTATAAGGCTATTAAACAACCCTGTGATAACTCGCCAGGAAAAAACTAAGATGTTACTTAATATAAACAAATTAGATCAGGAAATAGCAGATAAGGTAGCCGAAAAGATAAAAAAAATAATTGAAGAACGCGAAGAACAAAGCGCAGCAGCAAATTAAAATATATGAAAAGTTTATTACAAATAGGTACAGCGTGGCCGGGTGCTCCTGTTACAAAAAAAGCTATAATTGCTACAGCACAAACAGAAGCCGATGCGGTTATAGAAGCGGCTGATACAAATTTATTAGCTTTGGTAGTTGCCGCCCAGCGGGTAGGAGAGTATGTTAATGCTTTTACTGCCCGATTGCGCCCGGCGGCCTTAAAAGAATTAGAAGCAACTGGCCAAAAAAATTACCCGGTAAACGGTGCCAAAGTTGAAAGCGCAGAAACCGGGGTAAGCTATGATTATAGTGCTGATTTGTTATGGCAAGAACTTAACGAGAAATACTTAGAAGCCCAGGCCGCGTTAAAGGAACGGGAGGCCACCTTAAAAACAGTAAAAACACCTTACCCCCAGGTTTTAGAAAGTAGCGGTGAGGCTTTTACAGTACGGCCCCCGATTAAAAAAAGTACCACAAGCTTAAAAATTACCTTATAAAAATGAAAGAAAAGAAATACCTAGACGGGCCGCCCGAAGAGTTAACAAGGGAGGGGATAGAGAAAGAAATACGTGCCAAATTCGGCAGCCTTAACCGTTTTTTGCAAGCGGTTAACTGGGCGCCTAATAAATATTATCGTCTCTTTAACGGGCGTTTTAAGCACGTACACAAAGATAAGCCCGCCCCGGATGAGCGGATTAAAAACCTTGTTACCCTCATTAAAAAAACCCGTAAAAATTCCATTACCTCGGATGCTGTAGGTGATGATTTGCGGAATAAAATACGGGAAAAACTTAAACAAGATAAAAAGACTTTTGCAGCTATTGAAAGAGAAAACAGCTTACCCGACCGATTTATTTATAACATCCTAAATAAACGTATTGTTCGCTCCCCCTACTTATCTGTATTATTAAAAGCTTTAAATATAGAAAAGTAAACAGGTGGGCAACAAAATAATTTTAGGGGATTGTATGGATTATATGCGATCCTTACCTGATAAGTGTTACGATCTTGCAATTTGTGATCCTCCTTATGGAATTGGAGTTAATAACATGAATATGGGATCAAGGAAAACTATAAAGCCAGATAAAAAAAAGTGGGATGATACCATACCTAAAGATGAATATTTTCAAGAATTATTTAGGGTCTCAAAGTATCAAATAATCTGGGGTGGCAATTATTTTCATTTGCCCCCATCAAAGAGTTTTGTAATTTGGGATAAGGCGGAGTCGATGTACGGACGGGATTTTGCAGAATGTGAGTTTGCATGGGTAACACCCGATAAGCCAGCAAAAATATTTAAGAAAACACCAAACCAACTAGACAGGATACACCCAACTCAAAAACCCGTTGCTCTTTACAAATGGCTACTTAAAAATTACGCTCAACCTGGAGATAAAATATTAGACAGCCACGGGGGTAGTATGAGTAGCGTAATTGCCGCTTTAGATATGGGCTTTGAAATAACCTGTATAGAAAAAGACAAAGATTATTACGAAGATGCTAAAAAACGGATTCAACAATGGCAAAGACAGCAAAACTTATTTTCTGAACCTGCCAGAATAGAATTTATTTATTCAGATCAAGAATAAACTTTGTTTTAATAAAATTATTTATTATTTTTAATCATTAATAAGGGCGGTGTAATAACCGCTATTATTTGCAAAAACATTTCAACAATGGTAGAATCTTTAAAAATAGACCACACAAAACTTGTTAAGCCCAGTACTTATGCCAAAAAGTTAGGTTTAGATAAAAGTACTGTGTATTTGTGGCTTAAAGACAAAGAAGTGATGAGACAAAAGGGAATAAAAAAAATTACTATAGACGGTACTGTTTTTATTTTACCTGGGTAATTTTTTTGTTTAATAATTCGACAATAGTAGATAGGCAAAAATGAATAGTTATAATTTATCGCGCATATGGTTTTCTTTTGCTTATGAAAATGCTGGCGTAAAACCCGTACATACTGCCTTATACTTTTGGATTTTGGAGCGTGGAAATGCATCCGGCTGGAAAAAAATAATTGACATCCAAACTGAAAAATCTATGGAGTGTTTAGGTGTTACAGACTGGAGAACTTATAAGTCTGCATTGCAATTTTTGTCTGATAATGGATTTATAATGTGGGTAGAAAAAAGCAAAAATCAGTACACTTGTAATAAGGTTACCCTAATTCAAGAACCTAGCGAGATAGGGCAAGCGTATAAAAATGCTTCTGCATTAAATGTAAAAGCAGATGCAGAAGCAGTTGCAGAAGCACTTGCAGAAGCGTATGCAGAAGCAGAGGTAAAAGCTATTGCAGAAGCATTACAGTCATATATAAACCTTAAAACCTTAAAACCTATTAAACCTTTAAACCCTAAAAAAGAGGGAGAAACAGTTGCTGAAGCAACCCCCTTAAAAAATGATATTGATGAGCCTAAACCGCCAAAAGAGGCTACGCAAACTAAGGGCGCGAGCGAAAATTTACATAAACAATTTACTGATACCTATGTAGAGTTTTACAAAAATGAAGTAGGGGTAGAACCAGACTTTACAGCAGCGGACGGGGTGGCCGCTGCAAAATTAAAAAAATACCTTGTAAAAATATCCAATACTAAAGACGAATTAGGGGCAATAAACGGCTTAAAATATATTTTTGAAAACTGGAAAAAATTAGAGCCTTTTTTGCAGCAACAATTAAAGCTTACTCAAATAAATTCAAACATAAACAATATTCTTAACCAGATTAAAAATGGACTCGCAAAAAAACAACCAACTAATCAGATTAGCGACAAAGAAATTACCGAGGCTGCAAGAAATTATAACTTCTCAGGACATTAATAATAATGTCCAGGCTTTAATGGCATTTGAAAGCGCACAAAGTAGCGTTACTATTGCAACAGCTTTGCAAAGCGATCAGTTAAGTAAGCTTAGAAAGGAAAACTCGCAGGAAGTAGGTATGAGTATTTCTAGAATAATTACTTTTTACAATAATAAATTTAATCTGACTAATGAAAAAAAATTAAATATAGACCAGATTTTATATTTATCTAACGAAATTTTAACTAAGTACTGGTATTTAAAGTTCGATGAAATAGTTTTTTGTTTTCGGGAGGGCGTTACAGGCCGGTTCGGTAAAATTTTTGGTTCCTTTGATGCTATGACAGTGCATCTTTGGTTTTCTGAATATATAAAAGAAAGAGAGGCGGCAGTAGAACAAAAGGCATTCGAGGACGCCCAAAAACACAAAGAATCTGAAAACGATTTTTCTGAAATAAGCGACGAATATTTACAAGTTCTTAAAAAGGCTACAAACTTTACAGAAGGCGAAAAAGAGGAGTTAAGCAAAGAGGAAAAGTATCGGCAGTATAGAAACAGTATATTAACTGGTAAGATTATATTGTGATCTTTAAAAAATAATTCGAAAACAGTAAAGACAGAAGAATAAGTTAATATGAATAAAGAACACAGGTTCCCATATAATTGGACTTTAAAAGATGCAGTTTTTACAAAAGATAAAGGCACAGTATTTTCTTGCTTTGCGTGTGGTGGAGGTTCAACAATGGGTTATAAATTAGCTGGTTTTGATGTTATAGGGTGCAATGAAATTGATAAAAAAATGATGGAATGTTATATAGAGAACCATAAACCAAAGTACGCTTATATTGAACCTATTCAAACTTTTAAAAATAGAACTGATTTACCCGAAGAGCTTTATAATTTAGATATTTTAGACGGTTCTCCACCTTGCAGCAGTTTTAGCATGGCTGGCAATCGGGAGGAAGATTGGGGTAAAGAAAAGAAATTCAGGGAAGGTCAAGCCGACCAGGTGCTAGACACTTTGTTTTTTGATTTTATCGAATTAGCTAAAAAATTACAACCCAAAGTAGTAATTGCAGAAAACGTAAAAGGTTTGCTTTTAGGTAGTGCAAAAAAATATGTAAGGCAAATCTATAAAGATTTTGAAAAGGCTGGTTATGAAGTACAGCATTATTTGTTAGATGCATCTAAAATGGGAGTGCCACAGAAAAGGGAGCGTGTTTTCTTTGTGGCATTAAGAAAAGATTTAACTATAGATTTTATGCAATATGTTGACATGTTTACTAATAAGCCATTTTTAAAACTTAAATTTAATGAGAAGCCTGTTTTTTTTGGTGAAATCCAAACCGATAAAGGAAGGGAGATTAGCCCTTTTTACAAAGAAATATGGGCGCAGCGCCTAAAGGGCGACCTAAAATTTAGCTGTACAAATGAAAGGTATAGAAACAAACCGAATACAGGTTTTGGGCAAAATTATGTTTATGCTGATGGAGTTTGCAATACACTTACATCAAAAGAAGACTGTATAGTAAAATTTGACTATCCACAATATTTAAGCAAAGAAGAAAGAATTAAAATTCAATCCTACCCATTAGATTATAATTTTAATTCTTTGCAACCACATTATTTAATCGGCATGTCTGTTCCTCCTGTAATGACAGCGCAAATAGCAAGTAGAATATACGAACAATGGTTAAGCAAACTATAGGCAGAACTTTTGAAGAAATAGAAGCCGAAGATAAAAAACGCATAGCCAGCCTGGTAGAAGCTGCTAGGTTAGATAAGATAGACAAACAAAACCAATGGGCCACAGCAAGCACAGAAACACGCCTACAAATGCTTCCCGGTTTGTTAGAGGTACAAGCGGGCAACCCATCTTATTATAATGCCTTACAAGTAGCCATTTGCAATAATTTAAAAGCAAAATACCCACCTAAAAAACAATACTATGGCGTTAAAACTTCGAAACCAAATCCTGAACCTGAACAAGCTGGACAAATTGCCCCGGATAATAGAGGGGATACAGAACGTACAAGGCCCGCAATGGATAATAAGACTACTCCAGCAGATACCGGAAAAACTAAAGGAGGGCCGCCCATACAAGGTTTACTTTTCTGATGGTAAGCCCTCTAAAAGTAGCAACCAAATGGGCTATCTTTTCGGGGTGGTGTACAAAGTTATTTCCGACGAAACGGGTTACGAACCGGAAGAAATACACGAAATTATGAAAGGTAAATTCGGGGTACAATACACCACAGATTTCGCCGGGGAAGTACACGAAGGCATTAAAAGTTTGAGTCTGTACACTAAAGAAGAGTTATCAAGCTACATTGAAAAAATAATTAAGTGGGCTGGAGAACATTTTATTACTATACCCCCAGCAGTAGCCCTTCCAGATGAACTATACATCAATATTATTGAAAAATAAAACTTAAATGTTAATAACTTTTTTAAATTGTTAATAACTGTATTATTTTATTTGCGTATATTTGTATATACCAAACAACAAAAACAAAGCAAGCCATGAAAGCAATAGTATACGGAAAACCTTTTAACGCTAAAGAAACTAACGGCAAATATTTTTATTATTCATTAAAAGCCGGAAGATGGTTGCCAACTGCTAAAGCAAATATTATTTATGAATCTGAATAGGCATTTAAGCTTTTTCTACGGCAATAAAGAAGAGATGAAAAAATCTTTTCTATTGCTGATAGAAAAATACAAAGCAGTAGAAAATAAAACAGCAAAGGTTTTAGAAAGAACAAGGCAATACGAAAATATTGTTAATCAACTATAAACAAAGCTATGTTAAAAAAAGAAGACTTATATAATACCCGTATAGTAACAAACGGGGATGAAAAAATAAATAAAGAAATTGTAAGTATTGCTAAATTAGTAGGATTTTATTTACCAGAACGCAATCTAATCGAATCTACTTGCTTTATTTTCACTGATGAAGGTTATTTTTTTAATGTAGGCGTTCACTATAACCCAGGTTTCGATTCAAAACATGTTTATAAAACCATAACCATAGAAGAGCTAAGAGCAATGATAAACCCCGAAAAAATAAATCACGTCGATAACTTTAGAGAAATATTTAGCAAAGTAATGTATAATATTCAACTGCCTAGAACTATTGGAATTCATCTAACAAAAGAGGAGGTGAACGAAATCAAAGCTTTAATCGATAAACTAAAAGAAGAAATAAGCAATCA
>Ga0210040_10000694_pt1 | contig 54610 bp, 28 predicted proteins | sample CryGeyCG12114_NA_FD_185462 | JGI IMG/M metagenome (GOLD analysis project Ga0210040, IMG submission 185462) | Groundwater microbial communities from aquifer - Crystal Geyser CG19_WC_8/21/14_NA (SPAdes) (version 2) | ecosystem: Environmental > Aquatic > Deep subsurface > Groundwater | place: USA...
TTGATAACAATGACCCTGCTAAAGGATTTACCACTACCCCGGCTGCAAATTATAATGTAGCTCCATATCCTAGTGGTGCTTTCACTGCTTTAGGAAAAGAAGGAGCCCTAAATGCCATATACTTTGAACGTAAACTAGAATTAGCCATGGAAGGTCATCGTTTCTTTGATTTGGTTCGTTGGGGAATAGCCGATCAGGTTCTAAATGCTTTCTTCGCTTATGAAGGAGCAATTGTACCAGATGTTAGAGGCGGACAGTTCGTGAAAAATAAAAATGAATATTACCCTATCCCATTACGGCAAATTGAATTACAATCTACAAATGGTGAGTCATCGCTAACACAGAATCCTAATTACCGGTAATTAACTGTAAAAACCGATAAAAATTAAGGCACCTCCGGAGGTGCCTTAATTTTTATTGTACATTGATAGAAATAGTAACCGGCTTCTTAACAGCGTTATATTGCTGAATTTACATTATTGAAGTTCTTTTATAGTTTAGCAGATTAGTAGTTTGCAAGCCCATATGCGTTTTTTTTCATTCTTAATAATTCTCGTTTCTTTTAGTAACTGCCACGGACCTAACCGCCAGGAGAAGAAATATAAAAATGAAAGCCTGAGCATACAAGAAGCGGTGTTGCCTGATACTTCCCAAATTCTAAGTGGGAAAGCACTTGCCCAAACTTATTGTCAGGCTTGTCATGCCTATCCCGATCCGGGCTTACTGGATAAAACTACCTGGAAGAGAAAAGTATTGCCCCAAATGGCTTTGCGCCTTGGATTGAACCCGGCAGGTATTAATCCATATTTAGGTAAATCTACCGATGAAGTATATGAACTGATGAAAGCCGGTATATTTCCCCAAAAACCCTATTTACCAAAAAAAGATTGGCAAAGAATAGAAGACTTTTATGTACAACAGGCACCCGAAAAGCTGGCTTTGCCTGCTATAACTGAACTTAAATCTAATACCGATAATTTTTCTGTAATAATACCAGCCCTACATAAGGGCAAACAGGCTTTAACTACTTTGGTAAAAAATGAACCTGATGCAAAGGAACTTTGGGTCGGCGACTTAAGGAATTGGGTTTTTCGTCTCGATCAAAGCTTAAAAGTAATAGATTCTATACGGGTGGATTCACCTCCCGTATATATAACCAAAAGTAAAACCAATTACAAACTGGTAACCATAGGTTCTATTATTCCTACCGATAAAGGTGTAGGTAGCATCTATCAGGTATCTGCAACGGCCCAGCCGAAGTTGCCCCAAATATTGTTTAACAAATTACACCGGCCGGTAAATGTAGTTGAGGCTGATTTAAACCAGGATAAACTAATTGATTTAGTTGTTTGTAACTATGGTTACAATTTTGGGGCTTTAATGTGGTATCGCAATTTGGGTAATGGTAAATACGAGCCAATAATACTGAAAAGCCTGCCGGGTGCCCGGAAAACAGAAATAATAGATTTAAACCACGACGGGCAATTGGATATTATAGCATTGTTTGCCCAAGGCACTGAAACTTTAAAGGTATTTTATAACCAAGGAGGAGGCGCATTTGAAGAACAGAATATAGTGCAGTTCCCGCCGGTATATGGTACAAATTATTTTGAATTAGTGGATTTTAATAAAGATGGCCATCTGGATATTATGATAGTGAATGGCGATAATGCCGATTACTCTTTTGCGCTTAAGCCTTATCATGGCATTCGGATATTATTGAACAATGGCCAAAATAAGTTTCAGGAGCAATATTTTTACCAGATGCCAGGTGCTTGGAAAGCCATTGCCCGCGATTTTGACCAGGATGGTGATATAGATATTGCGGCTATTTCGTATTTCCCGGATTTTGAAAGCGCGCCTCAAAGAGGATTTATCTATCTGGAACAAACCGGCAAGTTTAAATTTATAGCCTCCACTTTTGCTCAATCCCCAATAGGGCATTGGTTTACAATGGAGGCCGCTGATTATGATCAGGATGGAGATGAAGATATTATCTTGGGTTCGTTTACCAATACGCTGACACCTGTGCCGCCGGCTTTACAACAAAAATGGATGACAAGTAGCCCTAGTATCCTGATATTACAAAATAAAAGAGTACTTAAACCAACCATCTCATTACGATAAAACGTTTGGACCTAACTACTTATTTACTAGCCGCTAGTTTTACTAAATCTTCTATACCCGATACAACCATCAATTCGGTTTTTCCCCGAGGCTTTTTAGCGGCTTGTAAAGCGGCCAAGCTGGTATTGTACCAGTTAGGTGCGGGCGCTGCCGGACTTATTGTATTACCTCGCTGCTTCCCGTCTGCAACAGCGGAGATACCTTTTTTAGTATTTATATAGGCTACAGCTTCCAAGCCAATCTGGCTGATAGTAGCTAAATCTGCCGATAGGGATTCTATTTCACGTAAAGCAGGTGCTTGTTGTATCGTCTTTTGCAGTAACATATGGTTGTTTTTCCAGAGATTGAGCCAATAAGTAATTTCGGTAGCTGCTTGTTCGGTGGGTTTAGCTTTGTAAGATTTTACCAAATTCCGGAATTCCCGGGCTACTTTAGCATCGGGGCGGGCCGCATCGGCTACTAGCGTATATGGCGAATAAGTGTAGTAAGTAGTGCCTTGCCGGTGCCGAGTATACTCTTTTACGGGCTCGATCACATCTACTAACGTTTTCAGGGCGGTTATATCGCGGCCATTGGTTAAGCGCCGCAGCATCATTGGGTAATTGGTTTCGTGGGTCAGGCCAACATATTCCAGTTGCAGGCTAACATAATCGAGACGGCGGTACATATCGGCTACGTCTTTTACCGCCCCCGGCGACCACAAACGTTCCGCAATAGCCGCCGTGCGGGGCCAGATGCGGGAGTCAATGTTTTCGGGCGTGGCAAATTCCGACCACATAGCGGCTTCGCCCCCCATAACTAATTTTTCTGCTTCCGGGCTTAACTGCTGTTGTTTGTCTGCCGGCAACGGATCGTTTAAATAATGGCTTTCAGTATCATGCATCAAATCGATGTAGTAGCCATTCGATAAAATAGCCGGGTAGCCTTTCTGAACGGCATCGTACAAGTATTTTTTACCGCGCCACGACTGTATAGCAATGCTTTTGGTAATGCCGGGTTGTAAAATTTCGTCCCAGCCCATCATGCGTTTGTCGTACTTGGTTAATATTTTCAGGATGCGTTCGTTAAAATAACTTTGTAAGTCGTGGGCATTGGCAATATTCTTCTTTTTCATAAAAGCCTGAATCTGGGCATTGCTTTTCCATTGCTTGCCATTGTTTTCGTCGCCGCCAATATGGAAGTAAGGGTCGGGGAATAAGTCCGTCATTTCTTTCAGAAAAGCATCCAGAAAGGTATAAGTGCTTTCTTTGGTGGGGTCCATTACCGGGTCCAGAATACCCCAGCGGCGCTCGATCGTATAAGGGCCGGGCGCACTGGCTAGTTCGGGGTGGCCTACAAACCAGGCCGTGGCATGGCCGGGCATATCAAATTCCGGCACTACCCGAATGCCCCGATCGTCGGCGTATTTTATTATTTCCTTTATTTGTTCTTGGGTAAAGTAGTTACCGTTTGATCCCAGTTGGTGCAGTTGCGGGAAGGTTTTGCTTTCGATACGAAACCCCTGGTTATCGGACAAATGCAGGTGTAATACATTCATTTTAACCGCGGCTAATCCGTCCAGGTTGCGTTTAATTACTTCTACGGGCATAAAATGACGGGCCACATCTATTAACAAACCACGCCACGGAAACCGGGGCTGATCTTTAATTTGCACGGCAGGCAGGAAATAACCGGTTTCATCACTATCTACCAGTTGCAATAAGGTTTCGTAGCCACGCAAAGCACCAATATCGGTTTCGGCGGTTAAAGTAATGCTGGTAGGCGTAACCTGTAAGCTATACGTTTCATCTTCGTTTAAAACTACTTTACCGGCACGCTTTACGGTTATTCCGCAATTGGCATTAACATCCTGGTCGGTCGCAGTTATCTGGTTCTGCGCAAAAAATAAACCGGTTTTGGCATCCAACCGGCGCAGCAAACGGGTGGTACCGGCATAAAAACGAATATGCCCCGGCCCATTCACCCGGATTTTAAAAGTATTGGTCAGGCGAAATTTACCTTCCTGCAACGTGAGTTGGCTGGGTGCCGGCATTAGGTTTAAAGTAGGCGAATTTAGCACAGGCGAAGCAGCCTGGCAGCAACTAAACATCAGGCAAACAATCAACAATAAAAAAAAACTTCTCATCAATATCAATATATAAGAGCTGTATTCAGGGTAGATAAATCGTTTATTTTGTTTAGCGCTACTTATTACTACTTGCTATGTAGTCCCAAAATTTTTCATAGCTTCTATAATTAGAAAAATTCATCATGCTAACATACACGTAAAAGTAAGTAAAAGGGCTACAAATAAATGATAGCTGTTTTAGATCTGGCTAATATAATGGTATCGGGATAGCTATATTGAGGTTAATGCAAAAGGGCGCAAACAGCATAAATATAAATCTGCCTGGTAAAAGGGAAGGATGCTGCCGCAACAGTTTGCCAGAGAAATAGCTACTAAATAAGAAACATATTAGCGGAAGGCTGGTTTATTTAAAAAAATTCTGAATATTACTTGCTTTATCGGTAGTTTATTGATTTTATTATATATTTGTTTTCGGGGCTGTAAGCGCCTTTATTTTATTAAATTTTTTAGAAAGTACCTCCTGATAGTTTTTCGGCCTGTTACTGTAACGGCAGCGCAAAATATATGATATGTCCTATATTGGAAGTGAAAGCCTAAAGATTCGTACCGTTATTATCGACGATGATCTTTTCTCTATTAAAGTGTTGGAAAAGTTTGTTCACAATACCGATTTTCTGGAATTAGGCGCGGTTTGTAATAGCAGTATGGAAGCTTCTAAGTTGCTCCGGGCGCAACCTTTCGACTTATTGATCCTGGATGTAGAAATGCCCGAAATGTCGGGGCTGGATCTGCTGTCGACGCTTAACCGGGAAGCCATGGTTATTATAGTAAGTGCCAGCCGCGAATACGCTGTAGAAGCGTTTGAGCAAAACGTAATTGATTATCTGGTAAAACCAGTGGCGTATCCGCGGTTTTTAATTGCGGCCCAGAAAGCCCTGGAGAAAGCAAAACTACACAGCCAGGGTGTTACCAATGAGTTTACGTTTGTTAAAGTAGAACAGAAACTGGTTAAAATCCCGTTTGCCGACATCCAGTATATAGAGGCTTTAGGTGATTATGTACACCTGATCGCGAATAATAAAAAAACGATTGTGTACGCCACTATGAAATCCATCGAAAATAAGTTTCCGGCGCATAAATTTATCCGGGTACACCGTTCCTTTATCGTAAACCTGGATAAGATTGGGTCTATAGAAGATAACAATATTCTGATCGGTGATAAATACGTGCCTATTGGCGCCACTTACCTGAAAGGCGTGTTGCAGGTGCTCAACCGGTTATAAGTTCAATGACAGATTGAGTGATTGAGTGAATATTTAATAATGGGTTATTTATTCTCTTATTTATTTTCAGTTTATTTTGTCTGCTTACTTAGTTGAAAATATAGTTTGGAAGAATCAGATTTTAGAAATTTAATTATGCAACAGCGCCAGGATATGTAAACTTATAAACCGGCCTCTTTTTAGTTCGCAATCGTGTAAGGTGCCTTCGTGGTGGAAACCTAATTTTTGCAGAAGCTTAAATGAGGCAGTATTTTCGGTTTCTACATAAGCTTCCACCCGGTGCAGATTAAGTTCCTGAAAGCCGTACTGTAAAATAGTGGTTAAAGCTTTGTGCATCATGCCTTGCCGCCAGTAAGATGGCATCAGCCAATAGCCAAGTTCCGCTTTCCGATGTACTTCCTGCAGGTTGTATAAGCCACAGGTCCCCAGTAGAGTGCCAATTTCATCGGTGGTAATGCCCCACCAGATACCGGTTTTATCGCGTAGTTGCTGGTTAAACCAATCTAGTTGCATTTTGGTGTCGGCATAGGAATGGTATTCTACGCCGTAATATTTAATTACCTGTTCATCGGATAAGCCCTGGAATACGGCAAACTGATCGGAGCTTTTAATTTTCCGCAAAATAATATGATCAATCCTGAGGGCCGGGAAGGAAGAAAACATAAGAGGTAGTTAGCCTGGAAACCAGGCCGGGTATATTTTATTTTTCGTATAAATCCTGAATATCGGCCTGGGCCAGCTCTACCAGAAAGGTGGCAATTTGCTTGGCGGTATCTTCCAGGTAAAGGCGGCCTTTCTCGGCAGTGGCCTGGGCGGGATTACCCACACCGGTATCGTTGGTAGCCTTACTCCATTCGCGTTGCGCCCAAACCCAGCCTTCCTGTAGACCTTTTAGTTTAAAATTGTTAGATTTTCCGTCTCCAGCTTCGCTTAGCGGCAAAACCAAATGCGGGGCAATATGCATCATGGCGCTGGTTTCCATTTCGCCGGCATGGTCGCCGGGCTCGTCGAAATACTGATGCCAATCTATGGCTCGGAACCAGTTCATGGTACACAGAAACATTTGCGGGTACTGAGCCTGCACTTCCCGAAGCATTTGCTTAAAATCGTTGCCGCCGTGCCCGTTCATTACCACCAGTTTGTTGATGCCCTGAATAGAAAGACAATGCACAATGTCTTTTAAAACCGCCAGCTGGGTACTAGGATTCATGTTTATATCCAAAGTTATATCCAGTTGCCCGGTATTTACTCCAAACGGAATAGTAGGCAAAGCTACTACTTTAGCTCCTTTTTCCCAGGCCAGTTTCGCCGATTCGGCTGCTACATAATCGCATTGGGCTACGTCGGTGTTATAGGGCAAGTGATAATTATGTGCTTCGGTAGCGCACCAGGGCAATATGGCTACTTCAAATTTGGTTTCTTTAACGGCTTTCCAATTGGTTTCGGCCAAAATATAAGGTCGGGGTGTCATAATATTCAACTTGTTAGTTGGGTGAAGTTATAAATTTCTGTCGAAATCTATTATATCTAATTGAATTTCAATGTTACCAGCCGTATTTATAGCAGGCAGTTTTAAAGGTAACTTATTTGCTGCAAGGCCAACAAAAAGACTTATTCAGATAAAACCATTATATACGATATTTAGCAACAACCAACAACACATTGTAGAAAGTAAAGTGGAATAATCTTTTCTACTTAAACAGGCTTCGTATACTGGTATTGCAAATTGCTAGTGTTCCATAAAGGTTTGTTTGTCGGGAATCCTGGCCGCCGTTTCAGTGTGTTTTCACCTGAAACAAATTATCAGTTATTCCACTACCCGACAAGCTATAGTTTATTAAGCACTAGACTTGTATCAGAATTAATATTGTAAATACTGAATGATTATAACTTTATAAGATTTTTTATAGAGTATTGAACAATTTCTATCTCTTTAGAAAAGCTAGTTGTTAGAATAAATTGATATACTTTAGAGAAAGTGAGCTATATATATGATGGCACAAAAGACACGCAAGTTTGAAGAATACCTGCTAAAACATTTTAGCTTGCTGAATTAATTGTATATTATGTTATTTTATCCGTCTTAAATAAATGTATCTTTAAATTTTTGTTCACCTACTTATTTAATTCAATTAAATACTGCTTACTAAAGAAAGTGAAGTGTATTATTTTACTTCTTTTTGTGTTGCTTTTTGTTACAAAAGTGCTTGCCCCAAGGGTAGTTATAACAGGTAAATAGTCTGGTGACGTCGGTAATGCGTCACCGGAATAACTGTGCTTTTAAAGGGGTACTAATAATGGTGCAGCTACCCATGGTTTGAAAAAAGCATTTACTTTCTCCGATTTCTGAAGCTGAAAAACAAAGGAATCCAAGCTTAGTAAGTCAGCATTTTGGTTGTTAACTAATTTTAAAGCAATACCAGGTACTTTTTATGTATTTGTAAATCATGGGCTTAATCAAGCAGCTTGTAATTTGTAATATCAACATACATCGGTTAATATACATTTAAAGTGTAAGTAGGCTTATTTGATTGATGACAAAAGTCTGCTTTCAAGATAAAATGTTGCTAAAACCCTTTATTAACCTTATTAAGCATTTACTCTGGGTTTCATTTTACTTAAGTTTTAAATAGATTATAGTGATAAAAAAAATAAAACTTAGATTTTTATTATTTATTTTAATAGTTTAGGGCTTCAATTTATTCGAACATCGAGTAAGTTTGAGGTTGTAGATCAGCTATAAATAAAATATATTTAATTAGGTAAAACGTTTTAATAGAAAAATGATAATTTATTCTTAATTTTAAATCTTATCTTAAAGTAATAATCTAAAAATCAATACAAATTTATCATCTATGAGAATACAGAAGCTTATGCATAAAAGTAAGGTGCATTGGTTTGGTATAGCATTCGCATTTTGCTATCCACTTTTGTCCTCTGCCCAAAATACATCTAATGGGGGAGCTATATCCTTAAACGACTTATCGGCTTTCCGGCCGGCTGGAAAAAGCTGGCAGATTGCGGCAGATGTAAATGCGGACTTAGATAAAACTAATGTCTTAAAAACCACAAATGGCAACGGTATACTGGTAAATATGCCGGATAAAAAGAACCACGGGGCTGATTTATATACGAGTGCCGAACACGGAGATGCCGAACTGGAGCTGGATTATATGTTGGCCAAAGGGGCTAATTCGGGTATTTACTTGCAAGGCAATTATGAAATACAACTGCTTGATAGTTGGGGCGTTAAAGTCCCGCAAGCCGGAGACAACGGCGGTATCTACGAGCGCTGGGACGAAAGCAAGCCCGAAGGACAAAAAGGTTATGAAGGTTATGCGCCCCGCCAGAATGCCAGCAAAGCCCCAGGCTTGTGGCAGCACCTGAAAGTAGCTTTTCAGGCGCCTAAGTTCGATGCCAGCGGCAAAAAAATAGCCAATGCCCGTATGCTGCGCATCGAGCTGAACGGCGTTACCATTCACGAAGATGTAGAGTTGTTGGGGCCTACTCGGGGGGCTATGGGAGCAGAAAAAGCGACCGGCCCTTTACGTATCCAAGGCGATCATGGAGCTGTTGCTCTCCGCAATATCACGCTAACAAATGGCGTTAAGGTTGCGCAGGAAGGTAATAATAATCGTAATCCGGCAGATCCGATTTTAGTTGATGCCCCGGTAAATACAATATTGCGCAGCTTTATGGATTTGCCCGGCGAGCCGCGGATGCGGGTAGTACATGCAGTTTCGGTAGGAAGCCCGCAGCAGGTGCATTATACCTACGATATGGATAAAGGTGCGGTTATTCAGGTGTGGCGCGGTAATTTTCTGGATGCTACCCCCATGTGGCACGAACGCGGAGATGGCTCTTCCCGGCCGGCCGGCGCTGTGCAGCGTTTCGGGCAACCCGCTTTTGCCTTGGCTAAATTAGGCTCTTCGCAAGCTGCCTGGATAGCCGATAGTGCCGGTACCAGTTACCGCCCGAAAGGTTATACCCTCGACGCAAACGACCAACCAACATTTCAGTACCGCATTTATGGCGCTACCGTTTCGGATGCTATCCGGGTATTGGACAACGGACAAGGCCTGCACCGGGAACTGACGGTACAAAACCCAACCGGCGGTGAATTGTATGCCCGCCTGGCCGAAGGCGCCAGCATTGAAGAAAAATCGAAAGGGATGTTTTTGGTGGATGGTAAATCTTATTACCTGCGCCTGGACGATGCGAAAGGTGTAAAACCAACGGTTCGCGATGCTAATGGACGGAAAGAACTGGTGGTACCGGTTCGGAACAAAGTAGGTTATTCTATTCTTTTTTAGTTTTTACATTGTCTTATTCATGAAAAATTCTATCAACTATATCTGTAATAAACTCCTGCGTAAAAGTGCTTTGCCGCTGTTACTGGGTGCTTTTTCTTTAACTGGTATTTCTACAGCACAGGCGCAGGAATCGGCAAAAGAAGAAGATTATTTTAAAATAATGAAAGTGGTGGCGCCCGAAGGTACCATCCTGGAGGTAGGTGGTTTAACCATGTTACCTAACGGCGATTTGGGGATTTCTACCCGGCGGGGCGATGTGTTTATTGTGCAGAATCCGACTAGCCGCCAACCTTATTTTCGCAAGTTTGCCTCGGGCTTACACGAGATATTAGGGCTGGCCTACAAAGATGGCGCGCTTTATTGTGCCCAGCGCGGTGAGTTAACCAAACTGGTAGATACGAACCAGGACGGTAAAGCCGATGTGTACGAAACGGTTTATGCCTGGCCACTTTCGGGGCATTACCACGAATACAGCTTCGGGCCTAAAATTGCACCTGATGGTTCTTTCTTTGTAACCGGTAACGTAGCTTTTGGTAACGAGAAATGGTATATGGGCGAAAGCCGGGTGCCATGGCGGGGCTGGACCATGAAAATCAGCCCGGATGGCAAAATGGAGCCTTGGGCAACGGGCATGCGTTCGCCGGCTGGTTTAGGCATGATTGATGGCGAATTGTTTTATAGTGATAACCAGGGCGAATACGTAGGCTCCGGTGGTATCTGGCACGTGAAAAAAGGTATTTTTGCCGGGCACCCGGCCGGTTTGCGCTGGACCAATTTACCGGGTTCGCCGGTTAAAATTACCACTGAGCAATTTAACGCCAAGCTAGATCCGCGCGATTTCAAGGATGCGAACGGGCGGGCAATTAAACCCGAAAATGTGGTGAATGAAAAGTTTTTAACCAAAGCCGATCTGAAAAAAAGCTTTCCGGAACTGCAAATGCAGGCAGTAGTGCTGCCTCACACCATTCTGGGAATATCTAACTCCGAAATTGTGCAAATACCCGAGGGCGCTTTTGGTCCGTTTGCCGGCCAGTTATTAGTCGGCGACCAGGGACAAAGTAAAATTTCGCGGGTGGTAATGGAGAAAGTAAAAGGCGAATACCAGGGGGTAGCTTTTGAGTTTCGCAACGGTTTCCAATCGGGGGTATTGCGGATGGCCTGGGCGCCGGATAACTCCTTGTTTGTAGGTGAAACCAACCGGGGCTGGGGATCGGCCGGAGAAGCCAACGCCGGCTTACAACGCTTGGTGTGGAACAACCAGGTACCGTTCGAAATGAAAAACGTACGCGCCATGCCGGATGGCTTTGAAGTGGAGTTTACCAAACCGGTTAACCGGCAATCAGCCGAAGATTTAGCTTCTTATGCCATCGAAAGCTTTACTTATAAATACCACCCGGTGTATGGCAGTCCGCCGGTAAATATCGAGAATCCAAAAGTAAAAGGTGTAAAAGTATCGGCCGATGGATTAAAAGCCCGCTTAATTGTAGATGGCTTACGGGAAAATTACGTGCATAATATATCGCTGGAAGGCGTGCGGGAACAGGAAAATTCGTACTCGCTGGTGCATACCAACGCTTTCTATACCCTCAACAATATTCCGGATGGCGCAAAATTGCCTTTGGCACAAGCCAGCACCAGAAATTCCGGTAAAGCTTTAGCGGTAAAAACCGTTCCTACCGAATTGATGAAAGACCGGTTTAACTTTAAATTACAGTCGGCAGTGCCCGAAAGTGGCCTTAAAAACAACAATAGAACCGCGGCAAAAGGCGGCGTAAAAGGAAGTGCTAAAGGTACCGGCATCACGGCTAAAGGTAGCTCCGGTTCTCAGCAAGTACTTACTTTCGAACAAGTAAAGCCTTTATTAACTAAAAATAACTGTTTGGCCTGCCACAATGCTGAAAAGCGGCAGGTAGGCCCGGCTTATAAAGATGTGGCGAAACGCAAATACAGCAACGAGAAAATTGTGCAGCTAATTCATAATCCGCAGCCTCAGAATTGGCCGGATTATGCGACCGAAATGCCGCCTATGCCGCAGGTGCCCCGGGCTGATGCTTTGAAAATTGCCGCCTGGATTAATTCCTTAGATAACGGCGCCAGTGCCTCGGTTCAGACTAAAAATCCGGATGAACAATAAAACCAATTCTCTTGGCCTAAATTTTAGATAATTTTTTAACTGGAGAGAGCATTAAGATATATACCTATTTCTTAATGCTCTCTTTTTATGTAGACACTTATTAAAACTAACTTTAAATTTTTCAATGAAAAAGCTTTCTCTACTATCTCTGCTGGTAGTTTTTTTTGCCAGTTCTTGTTCCCGTAGCTCCTATGTTTCTCATCCAAATACCGCTAAAGCAGGCTGGCAAGACCTCTTTAAGCCCGATCTTTCTAATGCAATTAATCCTAAAAATATTTGGACTTACGATAACGGCGTTCTAACGGCATCCGAAGACTTAACTCTTTGGTCAGAAAAAGAATATACCGATTTTAGCATGGATCTTGAATTTAAAACTGCCTCTGGTACGAACAGTGGCGTAGTAGTGCATGCCAGCAATACAGACAACTGGATACCCAATAGTGTGGAAATACAAATTGCCGACGACTACAGTGAAGAGTGGTCGAAAGCACCGGCAACCTGGCAGTGCGGAGCCATTTTTGGTCGCAAAGCACCCGTAAAAAGTAACGTGAAAAGACCGGGAGAATGGAACAGATATACCGTTACCTGTAAAGATAAACTAATATGGGTGGTATTGAACGGAGAATTAGTAAACCAGATAGACATGAGCTTGTGGACCGATCCGAAAAAAAATCCGGATGGAACCGAAATTCCGGCCTGGTTAAATAAACCATTAGCCACTTTGCCACTGCAGGGCCACGTTGGTTTGCAAGGAAAACATGCCGGCGCGCCTATTTACTTCCGTAATATCAAAATTAAAGAGATTAAGTAAGTCTCAATCGCTTTATTTCTAGTTTAAGAAATGAATGATGAGTTGATAATGGTTGTTGAAGTTCTTGCTTGTATATAAGAGTAAAAGATCACTCTAGTGCTTCTCCAATTTAATTTTTAGAAACACATAAAGTTTTCAAAAGTGAAGATTACTATAATTAACCAACATTTCTAATTTTTTAATTTTTAATTTTTAATTTGGAACAGCACTAGGGTTATAAGAGTGTGAATGGTTTAGGTGCCTGATAATGAGAAAGTAACAAAAGCGCTGGTTTCAAATCGGGCTTATTTTAAGAAAGTACCCTACGAGCCGGCAATTAATTTAAAATACAAGTTGTAGTAAATTGGCTCTATCTTTAAGGGTGCAGAATAAAGCCGGAAGCATTTCTAACCTAGCCAGCTTTTATAATTAAAAAAAGCACCACCCTGATACAGAATGTAACGGAGTGGTGCTATTTTAATTATTATTCACAATTATTATTCAGGATATCCTGGATTTTGAGTGAGATTGGGGTTATTTCTTTTTTCTTGGGTTGGAATCGGAAATAGCAGATGTTTCTCTTGTAAAGTGGCATTAGAGCTTTTGTTGATATGACCTACGAAATCGTCGAATCCATTAGTGGTTTCGTTGTATACTTTCCGGAGGCGTACCATATCAAACCAAGTAATTTGCTCATAAGCCAGTTCGTGCCAGCGCTCCCGCCATACAGCTTCCCGGAAACTGGCTTGGCTAAATGTGCCAAGCTCAGGTGTAGTTAGTTGAGCCCGGTCCCGGATTTTCTTTAAAGCATCATACGCTTCAGTGGTAGGACCACCTACTTCATTTTGCGCTTCGGCATACATTAACAGCACTTCGGCGTAACGAATCTGAGGCACATTTAAGTTATTGTTGCGCGTACCTGCTACACTGGTAGTAGTAATGGTACCGTTCGCTTGTTGCGTCTTAATAACAGTACCGCTGGATGTTATATTAAAATGCTTAAAGATATAAGGCGCTCCTAGCTCAAAGGGATCCTCCGTACCATTGGTATAATAGCTGGTATAGAAATAGCCTTCTTGGTTTTTAGCCCGTAAATCACCTGGTTCATAGGAATTATAAAACGCTGGAGTAGGAATGGTACTTCCGGTACCGCCGGGTCCGGCATAGGTAACCGGCTGAAAATTAGGATACATATTTTCCATAGGGTTACCTGCTACCACCGTATTGTACTGAATCATAAAAATGTGCTCTAATTGATTCTCTGTACTTTCGCTATGCACATCGTAATAAGTAGGAAACAGGTTTATGACTCCCGGATTGCTATTGGCATAAGTGATTACTTCATAGGCTTTATCGGCCGCTAATTTATAGTAAGCAGCTCCTTTATTAAGCGGGTAACCGGCCATGGTTAAGTAAACCCGGGCTAATTCCGATTTTACCGCAGCTAATGAAGCCCGTCCGGTGGCATCCATCCAAGGTAATCCGGACGCTTCGGCCGCTATTAAGTCTTCTACAATTAAATTGTAAACATCTTCCTGAGGGTCGCGGGTAGGCATAAAGTCTTCGGTGGTGGCACTTTGGGGCGTAGTAATTAAAGGTATATCGCCCCACAGGCGAACGGCATACAAGTAAGCCCAAGCTCGTAAAAAACGCGCTTCTCCTAATACCCGGGTTTTTTGCGCTTCATCCATGGGCGTTATGCCCGGTACTTTATCTAGTACCTGGTTAGCCGAAGCAATAACTTTATACAAACCGCTCCACTCGTTATAGGTATGTACCGTATTACCATCGTATACGAGCGCATACAAATTATTGAGATCTGAGTTCTGACCGGTTTCGGTGGTAGAGGTTCCGGTAGGCGCCTCCAGCAGTTGCCAGGTAGAGGAAAAAATACCGGATCCTTCATAAATTAATCTGGTATCGGCGTATACGGCCGCTAAAGCAGCTTCGGCATGATCCGGAATGGTGTAAAAGTTATCTGGGGTAAGGTTAGAGGGTGGTGCCTCATCCAGAAAATCTTTACAACCAGTAGGTCCAAGCAAAATAGCTCCGTATAAGAGCGCTACGCTCATATTTTTTACTATGTTATACTTCATATTTAATGTCTTTTAGAGTAAATAGATTTTTATAAGCCAACTTGCAGACCAAATAAAAAGATTCTTGGCCGGGGATAGCTGCTCCAGTTCATACCTTGCGAGAAAACATCGCCGCCGCCATAAATAGGCACTGTTTCGGGGTCGCCGATAATTTCTTTGTCGTGAATCAGAAACAGGTTTTGCACGGAAGTATACACTCTCAGCCGGGTTAATTTTATTCTTTCTGTTAAAGCGGCAGGGAAATTATAACCTAATAAAATATTACGGCCGCGGATAAAAGAACCGTCTTTTACCCAGTGGCTATCAACGTTGGTTACGTAGCCGGCCTGGGTGCCCCGTACTTCCGCAATCATTGTATTCTGATTTTCTGGCGTCCAGGCGTTTAATACCGTTTTGTAGCTGTTGGCTAAGCCCTGGCGGTCTTCACTGGAATGCAAGGTCATGTCCAGCACATCATTACCATAAGAGTACTGCAGATCTACTAACAAATCGAAATTCTTGAAGCGGAAATTATTAATTAATGCACCAAAAGCTTTCGGGCTACCGTTACCAATAATACCACGGTCCGCATCGGTAATGGCATAATCGCCGTTCACATCCAGATATTTGATATCACCGGGCAAAATGGTTTTGTTCGCCCGATAGCTGGTGAACTTAGCTGCTTCATCTCTTTCGGCTTCGCTCCATACGCCCAAACGGGTAAGGCCGTAGAAAGAACCCACGGGCTCGCCAACGCGAATAACATTGGTAGGGTTGGTGAAATTAGGGCCGCCTACGTTGAAGATATCGGCCGATGTGGCTAAGGAAAGTACTTTATTCCGGTTCATCGACACGTTGAAAGTGGTATTCCAGGAGAAACCGCCGGCTTCAACGTTTACGGTATTAAGAGAGAACTCTAAACCCTTGTTTTCCATCGAACCAATGTTCTTCCGGATAACACTGTAGCCACTGGTACGAGGTACCGGCGCATCCAACAGCATATCGGTGGTTTTGCGGTAATAAACATCTGCTTCCAGGGTAATCCGGTTTTGGAATAAGCCTAATTCTACCCCTAAATCACTTTGGGCAGTTTTTTCCCATTTTAAATCAGGGTTGGCCAAACGGCTGATGCCCGTTCCGCCTACCCGGATATCACCTAAAATTGCCGCGTAGGTAGAGCTTAAAAGTGCTAACGAGGAGTAAGCCGGAATTTCGGAGTTCCCGGTCAGGCCGTAGCTGGTACGCAGCTTTAAGTTAGATATAAGCGGGTTGCCCTTCAGGAATTCTTCTTCGGAAACCCGCCAGGCAAGAGCTGCAGATGGGAAAAATGCAAATTTGTGGTTTTCGCCGAACTTAGAAGAACCATCGGCCCGGCCGGTAAAGGTTAACAAATATTTATCCATTAAACCATAATTAACCCGGGCGAAGTAAGAATTAAATGCGCTACGGGAAGCTCCGGACCCCACGGTAGGAGACTGGCTGCCGGCGCCTAAATTATTAAAACCAAAATAATCGGTGGCAAATTGCTGTATGCTGGAGCTTATATTAAAGTAATTGGTTTCCTGCCACGAAATACCCAGTAAAGCAGTTAGCGAATGGATGTCGCCGAAACGCTTATTATACGTTAAATAATTCTCTAACGACCAGAAAGACTCCTTGCTGTTGCTAGCCGAAGCGGTACCTTGTGCGCCTATTTCCAACGTGCGGGTCCGGGATTGGTTTATTTCCTGGGTAAGCACGTTTGTTCCTAAAACAGTACGCATTTCCAAGTCCTTAGTGAAGTTTATATTAGAATACATACTACCGGTTACGGTTTGGGTATTCATAATATATTTAGTGCCATATAACCGATGCACCGAACTCATGGTGCCTTCGGCATTCGGATAATCGCGGTTGTTAGCAAAAGTACCGTCGGCATACTTTACCGGCAGAAAAGGAAAATCTTCTATTATTTGCCGGGCCACCTGATCCGTTATATCTACCAAATTTTCTGACTGATTATTATAACCCAAAGAACCTCCTATTTTCAACCATTTTTTAATCTGGTCATCTATCGTAAACCGGCCGGAGTAACGCTTCAGATAAGAAGTTTTAATAAGCCCCTGATCGTCGCGGTAACCAAGCGAAAGCGAATAGGTGGTACGATCATTACCGCCGCTAAATCCTAACTGGTGATTTTGGGATAGTTTGGATTGAGTGGTTTCTTTCAGCCAATCGGTATCGTATAGCGGGTTGCCGTTGCTGTCAAAAATGCGGGGATCGGTGCGGCGCAAAGCCGGATTTAAACTAACATATTTACCTTCTGCCCAGCCAGCCGGATCGTATTTTGCCATATTTTGCCAAGCCAGATCTTCAACCGCTAAGTATTCTTTAGCATTCAATACTTCCGGCCGGTTGGGACCAATGCCAGTAGTACTAAAATCTACATTATAGCTTACTTGCCCATCGCCTGATTTTCCTCTTCTGGTTGTAACCAGAATAACCCCATTTGCGCCTCTGGCACCATAAATAGCCGTGGAAGAAGCATCTTTAAGTACCTCCACCGACACAATATCGTTCGGGTTAATATAGTCGATAGCGGTGCTGCCCTGCGCCTGGTTGCTTTGCGGCAACATTACGCCGTCTACTACATACAAAGGGTTATTAGAAGAGTTGATAGAACTAAAGCCCCGAATCCGGATATTGGTGCGGCCACCTGGCCGGCCAGAGTTGGTATTTACCTGCACGCCAGGCATTTTACCGGCTAAGGCCTGGTTTAAAGAAGGTGTTGGACGTTCCCGCAATTGCTCTTCTTTAACAGAAGCTACCGCTCCGGTTACGTCTGATTTACGTTGCGTACCGTAGCCAATTACCACCACTTCTTCCAAGGCTTTAGCATCGGTCTCTAAAGTTATATTTAAAGTGCCCGGTTTAGAAAAAGTTTTTTCGGTAGTAGTATAACCAATAAAAGAGAATACCAGCGTACCACTCGTGCCGGGCACACTTAAGCTATAAGCACCATTTACATCGGTAGAGGTACCATTGTTGGTGCCTTTTAATAATACTGTAACCCCCGGAAGGCTCTCGCCGGCAGTAGAGGTAACTTTGCCTGATAGCTGATTTTGGGCGAACGCAACTGTAGAGGCACAGAGCAAAGCAATCAAAAGAAAGGTATTACTAATAATACGCGTTGGGTTTATCCGGAAGTTAACCGCAATAGTATTCCCTTTACTTTTTTTAAGTAGATAATTCTTCATGGTTTAAAGTAATTTTTTTGGAATGCTTTAAATTAAAGGCTGGCAACTATAATATAGCCGCAAAACCAGCTAAGCTGGAAGCCTGGGCAATACTTTCCTGCTAGTTCTTCGACAGGAAGACTATGAACCAAGGCCTATGATGGTCCGAATAAGAACGCTTAGGAAAGTTATAAGAAATTAATATTTAAACTGGAGGCGGATTGTTGTGGCTGTGTTTCATGTAATTAGATTTAAGATGAATGAATTAAATTGTGGTGCATTGTACTAATTGTAAGCTTATATGTATTTTTTTGTACCCAATAGATTCAAAAAAAGTAATATTCTTTTCAACTTATATTACTGCCCTAGATTTATCCTAATTTTACTAAAAGCAGCAATTGTGTTATTTAGTCCGGCAACAATGGCTTCAACCATCTTAAGACCATTAAATTATCTGGTAAGCCTAATTGAGGCGAATATATAATTTATATTTAGAACCTGCTAAAAGATTAGGTGAATAATTTTTATGATAGAAAAACTAATATTAGTGAAAACTAAAAATTCCGGTATATATTTAGAACATACTATTAGCAAAGCTGCCATAGATAATCTAATTATTACCAAGTTTAAATATAAAGATAAGTACAATAACAGAATTAGTGATTGACTAAATAAGTAGCTAGTAGTTAGATGCTTAACCTATTGTTTAGTTGAAGTAAATTTTGTCTACTTACTTATTGTTTTTCATAATAGATAAATTCAAAAGCTTTATCTTACAAGAAATAATAGCCAGCCAGGAATACCGGTTGATTATAATCTTTGTTTATAAATCTAATAATCATGAAAATGGTAACACTTGCTTTGAACTTTTTGCTTTTAAGTCTTATATCAACTCCTGAAAATGAAGATGGACCCAAAGCCATTACCGGGCATGCTTTAATATCTGCTCCTGCAGATAAAAACTGGACGTTTGAAGCTACGCCTGTCTGGGCCGATGAGTTTGAATATACCGGTAAACCAGATCCAGCAAAATGGAGTTTCGACATTGGTGGCAATGGCTGGGGTAATAACGAATTGCAATATTATACTGATAATATGAACAATGCCCGAGTAGGAGATGGTAAACTCACTATTACCGCCCGTAAAGAAAGCCTAGGTGGGCGGGAATATACTTCGGCCCGGATAGTTACCAAAAATAAAGGTGACTGGACCTACGGCCGTTTTGAAATAAAAGCCAAGCTGCCTACCGGCAAAGGTACCTGGCCGGCTATCTGGATGCTGCCTACTGACTGGGTGTATGGCGGCTGGCCTAAATCGGTAGAAATAGACATTATGGAGCACGTGGGCTACGATCAGGATAAGGTACACGTTACTGTTCATACGGAAGCGTATAATCACAGTATAAATACCCAAAGAGGTGCAAATAAAGTTGTAGCAAATGCCAGCACATCGTTCCACCTCTATCGGGTCGACTGGACCCCGGATGCAGTGCGTGGATTTATTGATAATGAGCAGATGTTTGAATTTATGAACGATGGTAAGGGCTCAGCTTCCTGGCCTTTCGATAAACGTTTCCATTTACTAATGAATATTGCTTTTGGTGGGAACTGGGGCGGTGCGCAGGGCATTGATACGGATATTTTTCCCCAATCTATGAAAGTAGATTATGTTCGGGTTTATAAAATTATAGAAAAATAAATAACCTGACATCATAATGTGCGTCGTGAATTTTGCATGTGCCAGGATCCTTGAATTGATGCTTTTCTTACATCTTGTTTTTTGTTCTCTAAAGTCATGTTCGTCTTTAAGCTAGCTTAAAGGCTGCTTTTTTTAGAATGCAGTATATTTGCCGTACCATTAAAGTACCTAAAGTGTGGTACGGTTTAAGCTTAAAAACAGTTTTTTATTTACCTTTAAATCTAATTTACAATAACCAAAACCTAATGCCTATGATTTAGATCTAAATACAAATGATGAGTTAAATGCGATGCATTTGTATATATGCAAACAAACAAATTAATGTTTCCACCACAAAAACATTACAGATTTAATAATAAGCCTATTGTGGTTTATCAATGCAGGTTGTTGTATAATTTTTATAACCTGGTTAATTGCTTAATGTGTAGAATTACATCACCCAAAATTTAAAAAATGAGAAAACGTTTATTTCTTGCAGCTAGCTGTGTCCTTACAGTTGGCTATTTTGCTCCGTCCGTTCAGGCCGGGAGTATTACGCCCTCACGATTACCCGCTAAAGCACTATATAGTAAGTCGGCTAACTGGGATAAAAAAAATAACAATAAATTAGAACAATCCATAACCGGGAAAGTAACTTCTGAAGCTGGCGAGCCGCTTATTGGTGTTACGGTAGTTTTAAAGGGTACTACTATTGGTGCGGCTACTGACGTGTCTGGTAACTACACCCTTACCGTACCGGATAATGGTGGTACTTTGGTGTTCTCTTATATTGGTTATTTACCTAAAGAAGTAGTAATCGGCAATCAGACCGTGGTAAACGTAACCTTAACCACCGATGCCAAAGCTTTGGAAGAAGTGGTGGTAATTGGTTATGGTACGCAAAAGAAAAGTGTAGTGACCGGTGCTATTACTAGTGTAAAATCTGAGGAGCTGGAAAATCAGCAAATTAGCCGGGTGGAGCAGGCTTTACAAGGCCGTACTTCCGGTTTAACCATTGCCGCTGCTTCCGGTGCGCCTGGTGCTGCCTCTACTGTGCGGGTGCGCGGTACTACTTCTCTTAATGGTAGTGCCAGTGATCCGTTGTATGTAGTGGACGGTATTCCCATAGATATTGGCGGTATTGATTACCTGAACCAAAATGATATTGAATCTATTGAAGTATTGAAAGATGCGGCTTCAGCAGCTATTTACGGTGCCCGTTCGGCAGCCGGAGTAATTCTGATTACCACCAAAAAAGGAAAAGTCGGATCCATGCAAGTGGCTTACAACGCTTATTATGGAACGCAGGCACCTGCCCGTAAATTAGATTTATTGAATGCTACAGAATATGCAACGCTTCGCAACGAAGCCTCAGTAGCCGGAGGTGGTGGTATTATTTTTGCCGATCCGCAATCTCTGGGCGAAGGTACCGACTGGCAGGATGTTATTTTTAATAAAGATGCCCGGATTCAAAATCATGATTTAAGCATCAGCGGCGGCAGTGAAAAATCTACCTACTATGCTTCCTTTGGTTATTTCGATCAGGAAGGAATTGTTGCTACTGATATTTCCCGTTATCAGCGGTTTAATGTTCGCTTCAACTCTACCCATAAAATAAATAACTGGCTGAATTTTGGGAATAACCTTAGCTACAGCCACCTGAAAAATAAAGGTATTGGTAACACCAATGGCGAATTTGGCGGAGTATTAAGCTCGGCTATTAACCTAGATCCGCTTACTCCCGCCATTGTAACCGATCCAGCCTTGCTAAGTTCGGACTTCTACAATGTACCAGGCCGAAATTATGTGCTGGACCCCTACGGTTATCCCTACGGTATATCAACCAATGTATTACAGGAGATGAGCAACCCTTTGGCTTATATCCAAACCCGGCTAGGCAACTTTGGCTGGTCTGATAACATGGTAGGTAATGTTTACTTTGAAGTAGCGCCCGTAAAAGGGCTTAAGTTAAGAACCAATATAGGCGGAAAGTTATCCTTCTATGGTAGTGAGTCATTTACGCCGTTGGCTTATTTTCATTCCTCCTTATCTAATAATATTACTTCCTTTTACCGGGAAAACAATACTGGTTTAAATTATACCTGGGAAAATACCGCTTCTTATACCCACGACTTTGGCAATCACCACTTAACAGCTTTGGTTGGTACCGGTGCGTATGTAGATGGCTACATCAGCCGAGGATTAAATACGGTATACAATAACATACCTGCTACCACCTTCGAAGAGGCAAACTTAAATTTAAGTGTGCCGGCTGCTAACCGCGTTGGCGGCGGCTGGGATGGCGTAGAGCATAAAATTAGCTCCGTGTACGGTCGTATAACCTACGACTATAATGAGAAATATTTATTTACTGGTATTGTCCGCCGGGATGGTTCTACCCGTTTTGGTAGAAACAATAAATACGGCTATTTCCCCTCGGCTTCCGTAGGGTGGGTGGCATCACGCGAAGATTTCTGGCCTACTAATGAAGTGGTCGATTTCTTAAAGCTACGCCTTTCTTACGGCGTAAATGGTACCGATCAATCGCCTGACTTTGCCTACGTCTCTACCGTGAGCGGTGGACGGAACTACACTTTTGGTAACGATGTGTACTTAACCGGCTATAGCCCGAATGCACCGGAGAACCCAGATCTAAGATGGGAAGAAACCCATCAAACCAACTTTGGTCTGGAAGCCACTTTTCTTCAGAACTTTAATTTTGTTTTTGATTTATACCGGAAAAGAACCACTGGTATTTTAGCGCCCCTGATTATTCCGGGTTATGTAGGTGCTGGTAATCCAACAGCAAATATTGGCGCCATGAATAACGATGGTTACGAAATAGAGTTAGGCTATAATAAGCAAATCGGTGACCTGAATCTGAATCTAAAAGGTAATGTTTCTCATTTAAGAAACGAGGTGACTGATCTGGGGGGCGTGGCTTTTACTACTGGTGCTACCGTGCAATCCACAGATTTTGAAATCAGCCGCAATGCGGTTGGCCACCCTATTGGCTCTTTCTACGGGTTTCAAACCAATGGTATTTTCCAAACTCAGGAAGAAGTAGAAAGCTATACTAAAGATGGAGTAAAAATTCAGCCGAATGCCGCTCCCGGCGATTTTCGTTATGTTGATTTAAATAACGATGGCATTATTAATTCCGATGACCGTACCTATATCGGAGATCCAACGCCTACCTGGTCGTTTGGTTTTACAGTTAACTTGGGCTGGAAAAATTTTGACTTTTTAGCTTTTGGCCAAGGAGTAGCCGGGAATGACATTTACAACGGTTTGCGCCGCCTGGATATACCCACTGCGAACTGGACCACGGATGTTTTAGGCCGCTGGACCGGACCAGGTACTTCTAATGATTTCCCGCGTTTGGTAAGCGGTGATCCGAACCACAACTTTAGCTATCCGACTACTTTTCGTTTATCTCCCGGCGATTATTTCCGGATTAAGACCCTGCAACTAGGCTATACCTTGCCGAAGGTTTTTGTTACTAGAGGCGGCTTCCAACGGGTTCGTTTATATGTAAGCAGCAACAACCTGGTTACATTCACCAGATATGCCGGTTTCGATCCTGAAATTGGCGGTGGCAGCTACGGCGTAGACCGTGGTTATTACCCGCAATCCCGTTCTTACTTGTTTGGGGTTAATGTAAGTTTCTAATTTTATTAAAGATTAATTCAAATGAAAAAAAGATATATCACCTACACAGCTGCCTGCTTATTAGGGCTGCAGTTGTTTAATGCCTGTACCAAAGATTTTCTGGAAGTGCAGCCGAAGGGCAGTACTTTAGAATCTAATTATTATAAAAATGCCGCTGAAGTGTTTACCGGTGTTATTGCCGCTTATGATCCGTTGGGAGCAGAAACAGGTAATGCCTATGTGTCCCGGATTGCCACTTTTAATTCAGCTTCTGATGATGCTTATGCCGGTGGCGGTAATATCTCTGATGTGCCGGGATGGCAAGCCTGGAATACCTTTACGGTAAATGCCGGGGTCGGGCCGCAGGAAGATTTATGGGATACCCGGTATACGGGTGTTTACCGGGTCAACCTTATTCTTTCCAAAATAGATGGTGTCCCTGATTTGGACGCGACGTTAGCTGCGCGTTATAAAGCCGAAGCCAAATTTTTAAGAGCTTTTTATTATTTTGATTTGGTAAGGCTTTTCGGCAACATTCCGCTTATTACCGGCCCAATTTCTACGTCAGAATTATTTAATCAGGAGCAGGTCGCTCCGGAAGCAGTTTATGCGCAAATAGAACAAGACTTAAACGATGCTATTCCGGATCTGCCTAATACGGTACCGGTTTCCACCGAAGGAGGCCGGGCTACCAAAGGCGCCGCACAGGCTTTGTTAGGCAAAGTGTACCTGTATGAGAAAAAGTGGGCGCAGGCAGCCAGTATGCTAGCCGAAGTAAATGGTACACCGGGCAGTGCTAACCAATATGGCAATAGGTTGTTGTCTAACTTTGGTGATATTTTCCGTCCGGATAATGAGTTTAACAGCGAATCTGTTTTTGAAATCGCGCATACAGCTGTAGCCCAGCAAGGTTGGGGAAGCTGGGGCGCTTTTGAAGGTAACGTAGGAGTACAGATGATAGGGCCAAGAGGTTATAACGGCCCGATTTACATAGCTGGCTGGGGCTTTAACCCGCTTACTTTAGATTTAGTTAATGCTATAAAAGACGATCCGCGCTACAAATATACAGTAGCCAATATCGATAGTATTGTTAAAAATACCGAGGGTGCTTCCTACGAAAAGGGTTACCAGGATACCGGGTATTTTATAGAGAAATTTGCGCCTAAACTAGAATGGCGAGCTACGCTGGGCGATCCGGCTTTAAATTTCCCTAATAATCTCATCGAGATTCGTTTGGCCGATACCTACCTGATGGAAGCCGAAGCACTGGTACAGGCCGGTTCCGACCCAACCCGGGCGGCCGCCTTACTAAATGCTGTTCGGGCCCGGGTTGGTTTAGATCCGGTAACGGCTACTTTAGATAATATTTTTAACGAACGCCGGTTAGAACTCGCTACCGAAGGACACCGGTTCTTTGATTTGGTGCGTACCGGTCAGGCCGCGACTAAATTAGCCTTTAAAGGCTTTCAAGCTAATAAAAATGAGGTTTTACCAATTCCGCTGGCAGAGCTGAATAATACCAACCTGAAGCAGAACAAAGGTTATTAATTAGTTAAAGAAACAGATTATGAAAATTAAATTGAAGATATACCATCTATATTTTTCTCTGGCTTTGGCCTTAATGGGTAGTGCCTGTACGCCCGACGATCAGGATCTGCAATTGGCGGCAGCTCCTACTTCGGAGCAGGTACAATTCACCATGACGCCAACGGCTACTAACCCTAACATTGTTTCGTTTCAAAATACGACACCTGGTACTATTACGGCTATATGGGATTTAGGAAACGGCTCTACCGCAACGGGTAGCGAAGCTTCTGGTTCTTATGCAGTGGCTGGTACCTATACGGTAAAGCTTACCGTGTTTACCAGCGGCGGCTATGCTTCTAATACCCAAACGGTAACAATTGCCCAAACCGATGTATCTATGCTTAACCGGGAAGATTACAATTTATTGACCGGCGGCGCTTCTAATACAAACGGAAAAACTTGGGTGATTGATAAAACAATGGCGGGCCATTTAGGAGTAGGGCCCATTGAAGCGGCTACCCCGGAATGGTACCAAGCAGGAGCTAATGAGAAAGCAGCCGAAGGTTTTTACGACGATGAAATGACCTTTAACCTGAATGGTTTTGCTTATACCTACATGAACAACGGCGATACATTTGTTAACGGGTCCAATGGTGGTGGTTTAGGCGGTGCAACCCAAAGCGATGATTATACTACTTCTTATACCCCACCCACCAATATGACCTGGAGTATTGTAGAAGAAGGTGGCAAAAAATATCTTACCTTTTCTAACGGCGGCTTCTTGAGTTACTATACTGGTGCTACCCGGTACGAGATTCTGACATTGACCGAGAATGAACTGTATGTGAAAGGTAACGATGCGGCAAATGCTGCTAACGCTTGGTGGCTACGTCTGGTGCCGAAAGGCTTTACCCGGCCTGTGGAAACCAAACCATACCAAATCGAAGATATCTTTGATAATTTTGATGAAGCAGGAAACGTAACTTGGGGAAAAGAGGCTTTAACACTAAACGAAAGCTACGATAATCCGGCACCTGCCGCGGCTTCTGGTAATAATTCTGAGAAAGTGGCTTTATATGTAAAACAAGAAGGCCAGGCCTATGAGTTTGCAAATATGTTCGCAAATTTTGCTTACAAGTTTGATTTAACCCAGCGCCATGTTTTCAAGCTGAAAGTATTTATTCCGAGCTATAACGATTTTACTACTTCTGCCGGAGAATCTTGGGCTAACCCCATGTTGCTGCAACAAGTTTCCATAAAGTTGCAGGATGGTACCGCGGCTCAACCGTGGGCTAATCAAGTTGAAATTAAGCAACAAGTTACCCAGTTAGATAAATGGGTGGAATTAACTTTTGATTTTGGCGCCGCCGATATTATCAGCCGAAAAGACCTGGATAGAATCGTAATTCAGGTAGGTGGTGAAGGTAACTATATTCCGGGCGTATTTTTCTTAGATGATTTCAGATTAGAATAATGTTTAAAACGCCAAATAAAAATATTGTTTGGGTAGTAGTAAATAGTCGGTCAGATTTTCTGACCGGCTATTTTTTTCAAAAGAATCATTATCGATCATTGGGTAAGTAGTGAAAACAGAAGGATTAGTAGAAGATAAGAAAATGAAAATGCAAAGTTTTATAATTATTTCGGCCATAGTAGGTTTGTTTGCCTGTGGGAGTAAACAAGAAACGCCTCAGCCCTATATTAAGCCGGTACCAACTACACCAACCGATAAAGGCTGGACCTTTGAAACCAATCCGGTTTGGGCCGACGATTTTTCTTATACCGGCAAGCCGGATGCCGCTAAATGGAGCTACGATATTGGCGGAACCGGCTGGGGAAATAACGAATTACAATACTACACTGATAATATTAATAACGCCAGTGTAGCCGATGGTAAACTAACCATAACGCTACGCAAAGAAAGTATGGGCGATAAGGAATATACATCTGCCCGCTTGGTTACCAAAAACAAAGGCGACTGGACATACGGTCGTTTTGAAGTAAAAGCCAAACTTCCGACTGGTAAAGGCACCTGGCCCGCCATCTGGATGTTACCTACAGATTGGGAATATGGTGATTGGCCAAAATCCGGGGAAATAGATATCATGGAGCACGTGGGCTATGACCAGAACCGGGTGCATATTACGGTGCATACAGAATCTTATAATGGCGCGATTGGTACCCAGAAGGGAAATAGTGCCCTTATTGAAACAGCCAGCACCGATTTTCATATTTACCGCATGGATTGGACACCTTATGCTATCCGGGGTTATATAGACAATAACAAAGTAATGGAATTTGTAAATGAGGGCAAAGGCACAGCTACTTGGCCTTTTGATAAGCAGTTTCATTTACTAATGAACATTGCATTTGGCGGGAATTGGGGCGGTGCGCAAGGAATTGATACCAATATTTTCCCGCAAACTATGGAAGTAGACTATGTACGGGTTTACAAAATGATTGAAAAATAAAGTTCGTTTAATTTAATTGTAAGACGCAAGCTTAAATAAGTATTAGTACTAAAAAGCTTTGTTCTGAACTAAATTAATGCAGGTAAAACGCAAACCTAAAATTTTAGGTACTATTCTCTTTTACTGCTGCTGGTTTTATTTGGTAGCCGGGTGTAAGGAAAAGCAAACAGTAAGGCCGCAACCCCAGCCCCCAACTCCGCCGGTTGTACAGCCCTGGGTAAAAACCCAGGTTGCTTTTTGGCTCACTAACCCGGATTTATCTACGGTTTTTAAACGGCAGAATATTGCTCTAAACTTTGGTAGCCTCACTAACACAGCCCCGGTTATAGAAATAGATACTACCCAGGCTTACCAAACCATCGATGGCTTTGGGTACACGCTAACCGGAGGCAGTGTTACAGTAATAAACCAATTAGATGCGGTTAAGAAAGCTGATTTATTAAAAGAATTGTTTGCTTTTGACAGCACCTTTATCGGCGTTAGTTATTTGCGTATTAGTGTGGGCGCATCGGATTTAAGTGACCGGGTGTATACTTACGATGATATGCCGGCAGGGCAAACCGATGTAAATTTAACTAATTTCAGCCTTTCCTGGGATCGTACCCAATTAATTCCGCTCTTAAAAGAAATCTTAAATATTAATCCGGCTATAAAGATACTGGCTACACCTTGGTCGGCACCGGTTTGGATGAAAACCAGTAGCAGCTTTGTAGGAGGCAGCTTAAAGCCGGAGTATTACGGGGTGTATGCGCAATATTTAGTAAAATACCTACAGGCCATGCAAGACGAAGGCATTGCCATTGATGCTATTACGGTACAAAACGAACCTTTACACAATGGTAATAACCCTAGTATGTACATGCCGGCCACCGAACAAGCCAAATTTATAAAAGACTATTTTGGTCCGGCCTTACAACAAGCCGGCTTAAGCACAAAAATTGTTTTATACGACCATAATGCCGATAAACCGGAATACCCTATTTCAATTTTAGATGATCCGGCAGTAAATAAATATGTAGATGGTTCAGCTTTTCATTTATACGCCGGTAATATCAGTGCTTTATCAACGGTAAGAAATGCCCACCCCGACAAGAATATTTATTTCACGGAGCAATATACCGCAGCGGGAGGCAGTTTTGGCGGAGATTTAAACTGGCATTTAAAAAACCTAATAATAGGAGCCACCCGGAACTGGAGCCGCAATGTGCTGGAATGGAATTTGGCGGCCGACCAAAATAACCGGCCGTATACCATTGGCGGGTGTTCTACTTGTCTGCCGGCGATTACGATAATAGGCAACGCTTTTAGTCGGAACGTATCGTATTACATTATTGCGCATGCAGCTAAATTTGTGCGCCCCGGATCGGTACGCATCGCCACCAATATGCCCGGAAATTTACAAAATGTAGCTTTTAAACGGCCCGATGGTAAAAAAGTATTAATTGTATTAAACGATAGCCAGGTAAGTCAGTCTTTTAATATTAAGTACCGGGCTAACATGATCAACACAACGCTTAACGGAGGAGCGGTTGGTACTTATATGTGGTAGCTTTACCAGAAAAGATGTCATACTTATGCTGGTTAATCTTTACAGTAGAAAACAGCTGCGTAAAGGTTAAATTTGATTTACGAAGCCCCTGCATAAGCAAAAGCCGATTGTTAAATATGCTGATATAGAGGTTATACAAAAGAAAGAAATGAGAGTATTACTATTGGTCTGTTTTGTTATTGCTCCTTTTCTTTCTTTTTGCCAGGCACCCAGCCCGAAAAGAGGATTAGCTTATGGTAAAAATTCCAGCCTGGATCTGGAGGTTTTATCCAAAGGACTTTCCTGGTGGTATAATTGGGCGGAAGCACCTGAACCAACAGTAATTAATTATTATCAAAGATATGGGTTCGACTTTGTGCCCATGGCCTGGAACAGTAGCTTCAATGAGCAAACGCTGCGCAATTATCTAAGCACGCATCCAAACGTAAAATATATTTTGGGTTTTAACGAACCTAATTTTAAACAACAAGCTAACCTAACGCCGTCGCAAGCTGCGGCTCAATGGCCCAAGCTGGAAAAGATTGCCGATGATTTTGACCTCAAAATTGTGGGGCCGGCCGTAAATTACTGCGATGTGTGCGTAACCGAAAACGGTAAAACCTATACCGACCCTATTCTGTACCTGGATGATTTTTTTGCGGCTTGCTCTACTTGCCGGATAGATTACATTGCCATCCATAGTTATATGAATTCGGTTACGGCGCTGGAGTGGTATGTGGGCTTGTTTGAAAAATATAACAAACCCATCTGGCTCACCGAATTTGCCGGTTGGGAATACAACGGCAACCTGAATACCGCCGCGGAGCAGGAAAATTTCCTGATAGGAGCAGTAGATATATTGGAAACTAACCCCAATATTTTCCGGTATGCCTGGTTTATTGGCCGCACCAGTGCCGGGCCTAATACTTACCCGTATATAGATTTACTTAAAGGCAACGGCGAATTAACTGCCTTAGGAAAAACCTACGTGAATATGCCGGTGCATGATCCTGCTTTTTATGCTCCGGTGCCCGGTACTATTGAAGCCGAAAATTATACCCAAATGAAAGGTATTTTGTTAGAGAAAACACAGGATGCCACGGGTTTTGCTCATGTGGGTTATATTGATAAAGATGATTGGCTGGAATACAATATAGCGGTTGAAAATTCTGATACTTATAAAGTTGACTGGCGGGTGGCCAGTAATGCCGTTGCAAGTGCCGATATCTTGCTGGATAATACAAAACAATTTACCCAAACCTTTACCAATACCGGCGGCTACCAGAGTTGGGCAACTTTTAATAACCCCCTTTATTTAACCGCTGGTCAGCATACCCTCCGAATAAAAGCCAATACTGATGGTTTTAATTTGAATTATATACAGCTTACCGGTAGCGTGGTTACAGGCAGCAGCGATTTAGTGGTGCGTAATAACCAGGTTGAAATCTTTCCTAACCCCAGTGCTGGTAAAATACATTTAAAATCAGATTTGAAAATTGAAAAAATTGAGATTTATAATCCGGTAGGTAAAAAAGTAAAAAGCATGACATTTAGCCCTACTATAGATTTATCTGGTCTTTCGGCCGGTGTTTACTTTCTAAAAGGCTTTGACAAAACTAACCAGGTAAGCTTTGTTAAAAGAGTTTTTTTAACAAGATAGCCGCCCACAATTATTTACTATAACTTAAACATGATATTTAACCGAATAAAATTAATGCTTACGGCAGGAGCTATTCTGGCAGCGGTAACGGGTTATGCCCAAAAGGCAAAAACAAAAGCTGTAAATTCAGCGGCTAAACCGGATATTATTTTTTTTGATGATTTTTCCGGTACTACGCTGGACCGATCGAAGTGGAATGTAATTGTAACCGGATTTACAGTTAATAATGAGCAACAAGCTTACGTAGACTCTGCGGCGACCATTTATATTTCGCATAAAACCGAAGCAGCAGGCGCCAACAACGGCGTGCTGGTAATTGAGCCGCGTTTCAGCCCGGGTTACGTTACCAAAGAAGGAAAAAAGTTTGATTTTATTTCCGGCCGTATAGATACGCGCGATAAAGTTGCCTTCACGTATGGTACCGCTTCGGCGCGGATGAAACTGCCGGCTGGCACCGGTTTTTGGCCGGCTTTCTGGGCTTTAGGCAACGGTAAATGGCCCGATATCGGGGAAATAGATATTATGGAAAATGTAGGAGAATCTGACTGGACGGGCGTGGCCTTGCACGGGCCGGGCTATTCCGGTGAAACGCCGTTGGTAAACAAATTTTATTTAAAGCCAGAAAAAGACATAACTCAATGGCACGTGTATTCGGTGGACTGGTCGGAAGATTCGTTAATCTTTAAAGTGGATGATACGACTGTGTACCGGGCAACCCGCCCCATGGTAGAAAATTATGGGAAATGGTCTTTTAATAATCCGAAGTTCTTGATTGTGAACCTGGCTTTAGGCGGCGCCTATCCTTTTAAAATAAATGGTGTTAAGACGCCTTATAATGGTATTCCCGAAACAACTGTTCAGCTGATAAAAGATAGAAAAGCAAAAGTATTGGTTGATTGGGTAAAAATTACCCGGCATTAATTAAAGTAGCTCAAGGCGCACTGGTGGCTACAAAACAATCAAAGTCGGGCTTTCTGCTTTAACAGGAAAGCCGGACTTTGATTGTGGGGTTATAAATTCCGGGGTGGATTTATATTGATCGGGTTGGCAACTGGGCAGAAATGAAATGCCTTATCAATTATAACTGCTCCTTTTAAAACAGTGCCGGGACTTTTTCAATATAAGTTTATCTAACGCATATTTAACCTTTTCTTTACCCGGGCTTTCTTTTAATATCAACTAAGATAAAGTTAAGCTGCTGCTAAATTCTTTGGGCATAAGCAGCCTGTTATTTTATTGATGAAATTTATATAATTTAAATGATCTGCTTTTTTCTGATTAAACCCATACACCGACGACCATTCCTGGCTATTATTCTTTTTATGTTCTTTCTCCTGTCTGGTTGCCGTAAAACGGATAACCCGGAGTTTAAAACCGTCTGGTCCCGCAATTTTAATAAGCTAGGTTCCAGTTCATCAGTCAGATGTGTTGATTTAAATAAAGACAAGGTACTGGACATCGTAATCGGGGCGGCAGAAAATGAGTTTGAACCCAGCGATTCGGCAGTAGTGGCACTGGACGGCAAAACCGGTAAAGTACTGTGGAGTGTTTTTGCCCAAGATCAGATTGTTGGTTCGGCGGCTTTCCTGGATATTACCCACGATGCCGTGCCGGATATCTTTATTGGTGGCCGCAGTGCCGAATTAATTTGCATTAATGGCGCTACCGGCAAACCTATCTGGCGGTTTCAAAAATCGGAGGATAACGCTGTGTTGGCCTGCTGCCTCCGCTTCAATTTTTTTAACCCGCAAATTATTCCGGACCAGGATAACGATAGCCTGCCGGACATTTTGGTTTCGAACGGAGGCAATGTAAAAGCCGTGCCTTTTTCGGAGTCCGAAAGATTTCCGGGCGTGCTGGCGGTATTTAGCAGTAAAAACGGGCAACTAATAGCTGCTGCCACCATGCCCGACGGCAAAGAAACATATATGTCGCCGGTTATATACGACTTTGCGGGCCAGGGAACTACCAGTATAATTTTTGGTACCGGCGGCGAAACCATTGGGGGTAATCTGTTTATAACTACTCTGGCGGCCGTATTGCAGGGCGATATTTCCGGGGCCACTAAGCTTGCTTCCGGTGCTGGCCGCGGTTTTATTGCGCCACCCACTTTGGCCGATGTAACTGCTGATGGTACCAAAGATATTATTGTGAACTGGTTTGGCGGCAAAATGATAGCGATGGATGGTAAAACGCACGCCACTATTTGGGAAAGGCCGGTGCCGGGAACGGAAGTATACGGCACGGCGGTTCCGGGCCGCTTTAACGCCGATGATATTCCGGATTTCTTTTCTATTTACAACCAGGGTGCCTGGCCCAATAACAAAGGTTCGGTGCAGTTGCTGATTGATGGTAAAACCGGAGAAGTTTTAAACAGCGATAGTTTGGGTTGTATGGGATATGCCTCCGGCTTAACCCTGGACATAAATGCCGATGATTTTGATGAAGTAATCTTTAGCGTAAATGATTTTGTGTGCAATGCGCCGGCTTATGCGGGTAGTAGCGTTAACAACAGCCAGCATTCCCTGCAATTATTAGATTACCACCATAACACCCGGCAAGCCATTTTGCCGGCGCTGGAAGCAAAAAATGTATCGTCTACGCCCTGGGTGGGCGATTTAGACCAGGATGGTTTTTTAGATATTATTTATTGTATTCAGCGGAACAACATGAAGGTTGATCAATACCGGGGCATGCGTTTGGAAAGACTGCGTACCAACATTAAAATTATCCAGCCGCCCACCTGGGGCGCCTATATGGGTAATAATGGTACCAACGTATTGAAGTAATTTTTAATATTTAAGTATAAAATCAGTTAAATTGGCTTCGGTGTCCAGGTTCATTTTTTTGCGGAGGCGGTAACGGCTGGCTTCTATCCCGCGCAAGGATAGATTTAGCAGCGAAGCAATTTCTTTGGTAGATAGGTTTAAACGCAAATAGGCGCATAACTTTATATCGCGGTGGGTGAGCTGCGGAAAATCATCGGCCAGGCGTTTCAGAAAATCCTGGTGAATCTGATTAAAATGCAGTTCAAACTGCTCCCAGTTGTTTTCGAATTTAATATCTTCTTCTACTGATTTCAATACTTTTTTTAATTGGAACGCGGTTTCTTTATCTTGCACCTCCTCAATTACCTCTTGTAACTGGCCGCGTAATTTCTGCATTGTTTCCAGATTGTGCATTACGTGCATGGCCGAAGTAGCCAGTTCTTTATTTTTATGGTTTATTTCGTGTTCCAGCTTTTCATTGTTTAGTTTAATTATTTCTTTTTCGGCTTTTAACACTGCTTCGGTATGCTGGGCTTCTTGGAGGCGCAAGGCTTTTTCGCGCTCTTTTTCCGACCATCTGCGGGCTTTTTCTTCCCGGTGCCGGATAAATTTCCGTAGCCACCAAAGACCAAGTAATGACATTAAAAAGTAAAAGATATAAGCATAAACCGACCGGTACCAGGGCGGCAAAATGGTAAATTTATAGGTATCTTCGGTGCCTTGCTTATTGTATATATCCCTGGCACGGACATGAAAAATGTAATCGCCTTCTTTTAGGCTGGTATATTCTTTCTGCGTTATGGCGGTCCAGTTCGACCAGCTTTTATCAAATCCTTCCAGAAAGTACTGATACTGAATTTTATCCATTTCGTGGTACTGGATGGCGCTGAAAGTGAATTTTAAAGAATTAAATGCATAAGCCAGGGTAGGAACGGCACTGGCGGGTTGTTGTGCGGTAAAAGCATTATTTTGGGTAAAAGTGCCGCCGGTAAGTAAAGAATCTTGTGCATCGGCCGTAATGGTAACCTGCCGGGTTAAGGTATAAAAAGTTTGTTCGGCGTTTTGGGTTGGCCGAATAGCAGGATTATAATGCACAAAGCCTTCGTCTATGCCAATAAATACATTCTGGTGGTCGTAAAAAGCAATATGCTCAAAGCCGGCTACCAATGTTCCTTCCAGGCGGTTAAAGGTATTTTTTTCTGCTTCGTAGCTCCCGTTGGGGCGTTTTCGGAGCACGCCCATGCCGTTACCCACCGAAAACCAGATATTTCCTTCTTTATCCTGAATCAGCTTGCGGATGTGTTTGTTAGGTTCAAAAAGTTTGCTGAATTCGGGGTGTTTTACAAAACGGTTTTGTTGGGCATTATAAGCGTAAATGCCGGTTTCGCCGGTAAAAACCAAGTGCTTATTTAGCCGGAATACATTTATAAACAAGTTGGAAGGAAAGCCGTGGCGCGAATCATAAAAATCTAGTTGCATAATTTTATCCAGCGCCGGCGATAATTTTATTTTGTAAACGCCTTTGTAGCCGTGAGCTACCCAAATATTACCGGCTTCGTCTTCTTCAAAAACCCGCGACGATTCATTAAAGCCCGTCAGCTTTCTTTTAAAAACCAGCTTATCATCCTTAAACTGAAACAACAACAAACCATTATAACTGCCGCACAAAACATAATCCGGATGTTGCCGGAGCGCCATAAATTTCCAGATGCCCCGCTGTTCCAACAGCCGGTAAGCTTTGTTATTGATAATTTCAAAAGCGCCATTATGATGCGATAACAAGATTTTATTCCGGATTTTCTGCAGGTTATAAACCTGCCCCTGTGAGCCTTCAACTAACTGGAAAGAAGTTGATAAAAGTGGGTTTTCCTGGTTGGACCAAGATTTTACGTATAAACCTTCGTTGGTGCCCAGGTATAATTGATTCTGATCTAAGAGCGAAGTGTAACCGGTGCCCGGCAAACCATTTTTAGCGTTAAACAAACTAAAAGGCGAATTAACTTGTACGTAATCAATGCCGTTGTTTAATCCTAACCACAAGTTGCCGGCATTGTCTTCGTAAATAGTTTGAACGGAGTTATTCTGCAAACCTTTTTCCCGGTTTAGGTGCTGGCGCGGAGAACCGTTTTTATCCATAACCAACAATCCGTTACCGGTAGAGCCCAGTGCATATCCCTCCGCTATGGCAATAGCGGCATTCAGTTTATTCTCTTTTAAAAAATCTTCGGAAGGCGTTATCCAGGGTTTAAAATCGCTGTAGCCATCGTATATAAAAAGCCCCTTCTGTTCGGTTACAATTAATATTTTATTATCCGTATAGGGTAGCATGGCTACTAAGGCATAGTTACTGATGGTCTGACTGTTAGGTATCAAATACGTTTTTTCGTTTCGGAATTCGTACAAACCTTTGCCCGGAATCTGCAGCAATATTTTCTCATTAATATAAAAAGGCGTGTTGCCTTGTTCGGCAGGGGCAGGGTAAGCCTTTATTTGGTTGTTTTTTAGCAGATAAATGGTAGACTGGGTGCCAAAAAGTACGCCGTCTTCGGTAATATAAATTTTCCAGACATCATCGAAATTCTGGTAAGACTTTTCTATTTTGGGCTTTAGCGAAGCAAAGACCATTTGGCCTTGCGCATCAGGTACCAGATACCCAAAATCACTTTGCCCGCCTACATAAATACGCCCGTTTTTGTCCACGGCCAACGACCGGACAATGGTTTTATTCGCAATACCTTGCAAGCGCCAGCTATTACCATCAAATTCTAAAAAACCGTAGTTATTGCCAAAATACATAACCCCGCGCTGGTCCTGCACCACCGCCCAGTTTTGCGGTGAGCCTTTGTAATCTTTTTGCGTGAAGTTTTTTATAAACGGAATGCCCTCATTCTTAATCTGGGCCAGCAGAGCAAAGGGCAGCAGGAAAATTATATAAAATAATAACAGTAATGTTTTTTTCACTCAGGTGGATTAATGGCTAAAGATTATATCCGAATATTTAAATTTCGGCTTTTATATGCGAATATAAGGTAGATTAAAATTTGGGAAAGAATTTATGTGTATTTTTTAAATATAAGAATAGCACTAGTCTGCAATCGTGAGTTTTTAGTAATTTTTAAAACTTTCGATCTTCTCTTATCCTGAAGTTAATCAAGCTTTTTCTATTTTAAAGGATAAATCTGATTAACATGAACTCGGGAATTAATTATTGAGAAAAGCTGGAAAAGGGTCCTAAATGGCTTTAAATAATCATGCTAAACTATTTACAAAATACCCCCTATAATTGAAAAACTCTTAAACAGAAATATTTCCCAAATTTGACCTGAATAAGTGATTTATTGGAAAACTTTACTCATTATGTAATTTTTAAGCCTATATGTATCAATGGCTTATGTTTATTGCAATTCCCGAGTTAGCGTTAATTCTTAATTGGCAATAAAATTACATAAGTTATTACCGGGTAAAGATTGGCTGGTATATTACTGGTATAATTCTTAAAGTTTCCCCAAAAGAGTTGCAATAATTTCTTGCCAAGTAAGAGGGTTGGCCGTTCGCTACTATTTTCAAGAATTAATTTGGCTTAGCATGAGCTACATTTATTACTCCAAATTAAAACTAGGCGGTGCTAATATCGGTTCGATCTGCCTGAATGTTTAGCTTATTTTTTAAAGGTAAACTCCAACATCATTTTCACTTTCTAATATAAAAGCCTTAATATGAAGAATAATGCTTTCTCTTAAGCAAAGCAGCTAATAATATAGATATTCTTAGTTATATATTCTCTAATAAAATTGTTAAGATATTAGTTAATTTCTAATTAGAATAATTGCTTGTTAATATATTAAAAATGAAGTAGTTATGCAGTAGTGCTGTTGTAGCTAAAAAGGGCAGAATATATTTAATATACAGCTTTTCTTTCTCATTTTTGAATAATACTCCGGTCTGATTTTGTAAGTATATGGGGCTTTTGAGAGCTAAAACTAATTTGTTTATAGTTGTCAGATCTTAAACCTATGCTGCTTATTCAGGCCAAAATTACATTTTATTTATTCACCACTTAATTAAATGTATGCTTATGAAGATTTTTTACCGTGTTAAAACTACACTGCTAAAGCAATGTAAGTTAGTGCTGGTGTTAGGACTGCTTTTATACAGCAGCTTATCTGCTCAAGCGCAGAGCTTGGTTTGGGAAGAAAACTTCGATGGTTCTACCATCAACCCCGAAACCTGGACTTTTGATTTTGGTGACGGCTGCGAACGGGGCATCTGTGGCTGGGGAAACAATGAGCTGGAGTATTATACCAGCCGGCCGGAAAATGCCCGTATCGAAAACGGTAATTTATTAATTGAAGCCCGGCGAGAAGATTTTTTAGGTAAGTCATTTACTTCGGCCCGTTTAAAAACCTTTGGCCGGGTACACTTTAAATATGGTACCTTAGAAGCCCGTATAAAAGTGCCCAACCTGGAAAATGGCTTGTGGCCGGCTTACTGGATGCTGGGCACCACCGGCAAATGGCCGGCCAGCGGCGAAATTGATATTATGGAAATGGGTTCGGCAGGTGCTATCCGGGACGGCGTAATCAATAAACGCACCGGCACGGCCGTGCATTGGGAAAGTGGTAATGCCCAGGCCGATTACAACAAAGATTATAACAGCCCCACCGATTTAACCGACGATTATCACGTTTATAAAATGACCTGGGATGCCGAAGCTATTAAGGTTTTTATAGATGGTACAGAATTCTTTAACATAAACATTGCCGGGGCTGCTGGTTCCGATTTAGAAGAATTTCACCAACAGCAGTACCTTTTGTTAAACCTGGCGGTGGGTGGTACTTACACCGGCATTCCTACTGCTGCGGGGGTAACGGCGCCTTTACCCGGCAAAATGTACGTCGATTATATTAAGTTATACCAGAACCCCGGCGATGAGCTTTACCTGGGCAAGGATAATGCGTACGCCGGCAGCTTTGGTATTTACACCGAAAACCCCGATGTAAACGGTAAACTGACTTACGGGCAAGATGCCAACTTATATATCTGGAATAATTTAGCTACTATACCCGGCGCAACTGCTTATGAAGGCAACGAATTATTAGCTTTTCGTGCGGCCGCTGGCAACTGGTTTGGTTTTGGCGTGGAAAATAAACTAGTTAACCTAAGTAACTTTGCAGCTGGTTTCCTGAAGTTTAACCTGAAAACTTCGTATACCGGTCAGTTTAAAGTGGGTGTAAATAGTGGTCATGGCGAAAGCTGGATAAATTTTGCGGCCGGTGCTTCTCCGTACGGCTTGGTGCGCGACGGCGAATGGCACGAAGTCAGTATTCCTTTAAGCGCTTTTGATAACCCGAATCAGGGCATGCACATCGATTTGGCGTCTATTACGCAGTCGTTTATGTTTTCCGGCGATGCGCCCGGCACCACCACTGAATTTTACATCGACAATATTCATTACAGCGGGGGCGTAGCCGCTAATCCGGCTCCTAGTGTATCCATTACATCGCCGGTAAACGATGCGGTATTTACAACCCCAGCCAATATTACTATTAATGCCGATGCCGCCGATGCCAACGGCTCCGTAACCAAAATAGATTTTTATCTGAATAATGTATTGCTGGGTTCGGATGAGGCCAGTCCGTATAGCTTTGCCTGGAACAATGCCCCGGCGGGCGTACATACTTTAACCGCGAAGGCTATTGATAATGAAGGTGTAGTAACTACGTCTAAACCCGTTACTGTATTTGTAGCGGCTCCCAACAATACTGCGCCAACGGTTACCATCACCAGCCCAACGGCCAGCTCAAATTTCACCACGCCGGCTACCGTTACCATCAATGCCAATGTTTCGGATGATGGCTCTGTTTACAAAGTAGAGTTTTATAACAGCACTACGTTGTTGGGTACAGATTTTACCAGCCCGTATAGCTATACCTGGTCGGGCGTGGCAGCCGGTACCTACAGCATTATGGCTAAAGCCACCGACAACGGTAAATTAACCTCCACTTCCGAAGCGGTTAGTGTTTTGGTAAAAGACAATGCCGTAATAGCCGATGCCTTTGGGGTTTACTCCGAAAACGCCGCTATTACGCAAAAACTGAATTTCGGCCAGGATGCTAATTTGTACGTTTGGAATAACCTGGCCACTATTGCGGGCGCCGCTGCTTACGAAGGCGCTGAGGTATTGGCTTTAAGAGCTACGGCCGGTAACTGGTTTGGCTTTGGTATTGCTAACGATGTTAAAAATATAGCGCACTTCGCCAAGGGCTCTTTAAAATTCCAATTTAAAACCACTTATACCGGTCAGTTTAAATTAGGTATTATTACCAGCGGCGGCGAAAGCTGGGTTGATTTCCCGACTGGCGTACAGAAATTTGGGTTGGCACGCGATGGCGAATGGCACGAAGTAATTATTCCGATGACGAATTTTACCAACGTAGATTTAAACAACCTTACGCAGGCTTTTGTGTTTGCCGGCGATGCGCCAGCCGCCAATGCCAATTTTTACATCGATAATATTTATTTCAGCACGCAGGCTCCGGCCAATACGGTACCAACTATTTCTATTACGGCTCCGGTGGCGGCTGCGGTATTTACTGCGCCGGCTAGTATAGCTATTACCACCAATGCTACCGATGCTGATGGTACCATAACCAAAGTAGAATTCTTTAACAGTACTACCAAAATCGGGGAAGATGCTACGGCGCCTTTCTCTTTTGATTGGAACAACGTGGCCGCCGGCGCTTATACCTTAACGGCTACAGCTACCGATAATAGCGGTTTAACCGCTACTTCTACTCCTGTAAACATAACCGTAAAAGAAGCGGCCAGCCGCGGACCTAACCTGGCTTTGAATAAACTGGTTACGGTTTCGTCGGTAGAAAATCCGACTACGCCGGGTGCCAACGCCGTAGATGGCAATCTGAATACCCGCTGGGCCAGTGCTTTCAGCGATCCGCAATGGTTAACCGTTGATTTAGGCGCGCTTTTTAATATCAACGAAGTAAAAATTACCTGGGAACCGGCCTATGCTAAGGATTACGAAGTGCAGATGTCTGCGAATGGTACCGACTGGACAACCGTAAAAACTATTACGGATAATACCGAGCTGGTAAACGACCATACTGGTTTAGTAGCTTCTGGCCAATTTGTGAGAATTTACGGTACCAAGCGGGCCACACCATACGGATATTCTATTTATGAACTGGAAGTTTACGGAGAGCCCATAACGGCTTACTGCGGCACCGCGGCCAACGGCGATTATAGCTATAAAGCAATTACGGCCGGCGATAATGTAAATTTCACTTTCCATCCTTTGGGTAGCGTAGCTGGTGGCAATTTAGCTATCATCTATATCAAAGAAGGCTCCAGTAATGATTATCCGGGTTATACCATGACAAAGAATGATGCCGGTGATTTTACTTTTGCTAAACCAATAGCTGCCGGCACGCCGCTTAGCTTTTATTTCACTTACCAGGTTGGCGCCAACGGACCGGAAAGAAATACCATGGCTACCCCGCATGCCTATACTGTAGGTACTACTTGTGGAGAAATCGCTAACAGTACCGCGCCTACTGTGAGTATTACTTCACCAGCTACTGCAACCAATTTCACTGCTCCCGCTAATATTATTCTTACGGCCGATGCCGCGGATGTTGATGGTTTGGTAAGTAAAGTAGAGTTTTACAATGGCACCACTTTATTAGGCACTGATAATTCGGCTCCTTACAACTTTACCTGGAGCAATGTAGCTGCCGGCAATTACAGCATCACAGCCAAAGCAACCGATAACATTGGTTTAGTTACAACTTCTGCTGCTGTAAATATTACTGTAAATGCACCTGCTACGGTGGGAGCTAACCTGGCTCTGAACAAACCGGTAACGGTTTCGTCTATCGAAGCTCCTGGTACGGCCGGTGCCAACGCGGTTGACGGCAGCCTGGATTCCCGCTGGTCCAGCCTCTTCAGCGATCCGCAATGGTTAGCCGTTGATTTAGGTAAAACCTACGCGGTAAACCAGGTGAAAATAACCTGGGAGCCTGCTTATGCCAAAGATTATGAAGTGCAGATTTCAAGTGATAATACTAACTGGCAAACCATAAAAGCAATTGTGGGCAATATTACCCTGGTAAATGATCATACCAACTTAACGGCTTCCGGCCGGTATATCAGAATTTACGGCACCCAACGTGCGTTACCTTACGGCTATTCTATTTACGAATTAGAAGTTTACGGCGTAGAACCTAGTGCACCGGCCAATACACCGCCAACAGTAGTTATTACAGCTCCAGCTGCCAGCAACTTCACGGCCCCGGCCAATATTTTGGTAACTGCTGAAGCTACGGATGCCACCGGCGCCATTGCCATAGTTGAATTCTTTAATGGCGAGGTAAAGTTAGGCGAAGCCACATCTGCTCCTTATACTTTTAACTGGACGAAGGTAGTTCCCGGAACTTATGTTTTAACGGCAAAAGCAACGGATGATGCTGGTCTATCTGCTCCTTCATTGCCAATTACAATTACGGTAAATTACCCGGATACCGACGGAGATGGCGTAACTGCCAAAACCGATTGCGATGATAACAATGCGGCAGTACATCCGGGTGCCCCGGAAATTTGCGATAACCTGGATAATAACTGCGACGGACAAATAGACGAAGGTGTAAAAACCATTTTCTACGCCGATGCCGACGGGGATGGTTTTGGTAATGCTGCCGTAACCACCTTGGCTTGCGCAGCGCCGGCCGGCTACGTAGCCCAAGCCGGTGACTGCAACGATCAGGATGCTTCCATCAATCCGGGTGCTACCGATCTGTGCGACGGCATCGATCGCAATTGCGATGGCAAAGTTCGTAAGCCAATAACGGTACCAACCATTATTGTTACACCTTCTGCTACTACTTACACCGGTGGTAATGTTAATACGCTTTACCTAGGATATGGTGCGCAAAGTATCACGCTTACGGCTCAGAATACCGATGCCGTTAGTTTTGCCTGGAATAATGCCAATGTGTTAAAGAATACCGCTTCGGCCAGTGCCACCTTTACCCCCACAACTGCCGGTACCTACACTTTTACTGTAACAGCTGGTAATAGTGATAATTGTACTGCTGATGCATCTGTTGCTATTACCGTAATAGATACCCGGGCTGGGAAGAAGTCGGATAAAGTATTACTATGCCATAAAGGTCAGGCTACGGTAGTCGGCCCCGACGAAGTGCAAATCCATTTAGCCCACGGTGATAACTTAGGTGCTTGTGCCACCAATATTTCTTCTGCTAAGGTACCAAGTAGTAATCTGGAGCAGGTGAAGAGCGAATTTAGCTTAACGGCTTATCCGAACCCAGCTAAAGAAAATACAGCAATTGCTTTTACCACGGCTAAAGCCAGTCATTTTGAATTGGCTTTGTATGATTTAAAAGGTACGCTGATAAAAACAGTAGCTAAAGGCAGAGCCGAAGAAAATACATTTTTCTCTTATGAACTGGATGCCGCTACGTTAGCTAATGGCATTTACGTTATTAAGCTTACTTCCGAAAAAGAAGTGTTAACCCAACGGTTAGTGGTAAGTCATTAATAATGGTGCTATTGTAAAACAAAAAAAATCCTGGCTTATGCCAGGGCTTTTTTTGTTTCCGGGGTAATATTACCTGTTTACTAAAACCATATACTTGGGCAAAAAGCAGCGTTATTTATCTTGTTTTCTATACAGGTTAAACGCATTAAAACTTATAAAACTTTGATAGACAATTAATTATAGTATTGATTAAAATGAATATTTAATTTATAATCCTTTGATTATTAATTACTTGCAATTTATATGCGTTTAACCTGTTTTCTATAAAGAAAACAATGATTTATAGGGAAATATATTAACTTTGAGAAACTGTATGTTTAACAATAAGTAACACGCCTTTTTGTAATTTTATATTTGCATGTCTTTTTTAAAATCCACCACCAAATTAAGCCTCAGTTTAGTTTGTTCTTTGGGTATTTCTATCGGATTATATTCTTGTATGAAGCCGAAGCAGCAAGCTAGCAAAAGTGCTCCGCCCCGGGTTCTGGTTTTCTCTAAAACCATGGGCTGGAAACATACTTCTATTCCCAACGGCATTGCTGCTATTCAGAAAATGGGCCAGGAAAACAGTTTCCGGGTCGATACTACCAAAAATGCGGCTTATTTCACCCAGGATAGTTTACAAAACTACCAAGCGGTTATCTTTTTAAGTACCACCCAAAACGTATTAAATGCTCAGCAGCAAGTTGCTTTCGAACGTTACATTCAGGCCGGCGGCGGCTTTGTGGGTATACATGCGGCGGCCGATACGGAGTACGACTGGCCCTGGTACAACAAACTGGTAGGCGCTTACTTTTCCAGTCACCCCAATAATCCGAATGTGCGTAAAGCTACTGTTGATGTCCTGGATAACACCCATCCGGCGATGGCGGGCCTGCCAGCCCGTTGGGAACGCAACGACGAGTGGTACAACTATAAATCCATCAATCCGGATATAAAAGTATTAGCCAAACTGGACGAAAAAACCTACGAAGGCGGCACCAACGGCGATAACCATCCGATTGCCTGGTACCACGAATACGACGGCGGCCGTGCTTTTTACACCGGCTTGGGCCATACCGAAGAAAGTTTTACCGATCCGCAAATGCTGAGTCATATTCTGGGCGGTATTAAATATGCGCTAGGCGAAAGAAAGCCTTTGGATTACAGCAAGTCTTACGGCGTTTTGGTGCCCAAGGAAAACCGCTTTGTAAAAACCGTGTTGGATAACGACCTGAACGAACCCATGGAATTGGCTGTAGCGGCGGATGGGAGAGTATTTTACACCGAGCGTACCGGCCGCATTATGATGTATAACCCCGCTACCAATAAGCCCGATTTGGTATACAAATTACCGATTGTGCAAAAAGAAGGCCTGGGTTTATTGGGTATTACTTTAGACCCCGATTTTCAGAAAAACAACTACGTATACCTGTATTATACGCCCGAACCAAAAGAACCCGAATACCGGAAATTATTACCCCAGGATTACAAAGCCGATGCCAAGGCCATGGAAATCCTGAATAAAGATAAAGTGCTGAAGAATCAAATCTCCCGCTTTACCCTGAAGGCCGATAATACCCTTGATTTCGCATCGGAAAAAGTACTGGTACAAGTGCCTATAGAACTGGAAGCCAGTGCGCACCACGGCGGTTCGTTGGCTTTCGACAAAGATAAAAACCTGATTATAGCTACCGGCGATAATACCGTGCCTTTCCAATCTAACGGCCATGCGCCCATCGACGAAATTCCGGGCCGGATCGTGTACGATGCCCAACGGTCGGCGGGTAATACCAACGATTTACGCGGTAAAATACTAAGAATTCATCCGGAAGCAAATGGCACCTATACCATTCCGGCCGGCAATTTATTTCCGTCGGGCACCGCTAATACCAAACCCGAAATCTATGCTATGGGCCTGCGCAATCCTTACCGCATAGCGGTGCACCCGCAAAGCAAGATTATTTACTGGGGCGAAATTGGACCGGATGCCGGTGAAGACAGTCCTTTGCAGGGGCCGCGGGGTTACGACGAATTTAACCAGGCTAAAAAAGCCGGCAATTTTGGCTGGCCTTATTTTATTGGTAACACTAAACCTTATAACGATTACGATTTCGCCACCAAAACTGCTAAAGGACCTTTTGTGCCTACGGCCATTGTAAATAATTCGCCTAATAATACAGGTTTGCAGAATTTGCCACCGGCACAGAGCGCTATGGTGTGGTATCCGTATGCGGCATCGCCGGAGTTCCCGAACTTAGGCCAGGGTGGCCGGAGTGCCATGGCGGGTGAGTTTTATGCTTTTGATAAAAACGCAAAATCAGCCGTGAAATTTCCGGAGTTTTACGATGGTGCCTTGTTTGTTTTTGATTGGATGCGGAACTGGGTAATGACCGTACGCCTGGATAAAGACGAGAATTTTGTGCGCATGGAGCCTTTTTTGCCTAAAACTGGTGACTTTAAACGGCCTATCGACCAGGCTTTTGGTGCGGATGGCGTGATGTATATGCTGGAATACGGATCTATTTACGGTATCGATAACGAAGATGCCCGTTTAGTGAAAATAGAATTTAATGCGGGTAACCGCGCCCCGGTAGCCAAAGCAACCGCCTCCGATTCCGTTGGGCTGGCACCGTTAAAAGTAGCTTTTTCCAGCAAGAAGACTTATGATTTAGACGAAGAAGACAAGTTAACTTACCAATGGATATTCAATGGACAGGAAGTAGCCTCTACCGAAACCAACTCCAACTATACTTATACGGCCAATGGCGTGTACCAGGCTATTTTAAAAGTAACGGATAAGGCCGGAGCGGTAGACCAGGATACCATTGAAATTAAGGTTGGTAATTCGGTACCGCAAGTTGCTGTTACTGCCAACGGCAACCAAAGCTTTTATTGGGAAAATCAGCCGCTGCCCTATACGGTGAAGGTAACGGACAAAGAAGATGTAAAAATTGATCCGAAACGGGTACAGGTTTATTTCGACTATAATCCGCAGCCCAAGAAAAACGAACCTTTGGTTGGGCACCAGATTTTAACGACCGTAGAAACAAATACCTTAGGTAAAACCCTGATTGCCAATAGCGATTGTAAAGCGTGCCATACCATTGATAAAGTTTCAGTGGGGCCGGCTTTTATAGCCGTAGCCCAACGTTACAAAGGCAACGGCGCAGCAGTAAGCCAGCTGGCCCAGAAAATTATAAAAGGCGGCGGCGGCAACTGGGGCGAACACGCCATGAGTGCGCACCCCCAGGTGTCGCAGCAAGACGCTACCGAAATGGTAAAATATGTTTTATCGCTGAGTAACGCCAAACAGGCCAGAACCAACCTGCCGATGCAAGGGGTAATAAAATACAAAGAGCCATCCGGACAACCTAAAGGCGGTATGTATACCTTACTGGCTGCTTATACCGATGCCGGCGGGAAAATGGTGGGCCCGCTTACCGGCAGCACGGTTATGTCGTTCCGGTCGCCAGTTTTACAGGCCGAAGATGCCGACAAAGTGCAGGGCTTAGGTAAAAATAACAAGATACTAAACGGTATTAACAATAATGCTTATTTTGTCTTCCAGAATATCGACCTGAAAGGGGTAAAACAACTCACTTATCATTATGCCTCCGAAAACCAGAATGCAGCCATCGAAGTGCACATCGATTCGCCTACGGGTCCGGTTATCAGCAAGCTGAATTGTAAAGCTACTGGCGACTGGAATAAGTTTGTTGACCTGAGCGCTCCGGTAAAAGATCCGGGTGGCCGGCACGACCTTTATTTTGTTGTCGTAAAAGATAAGCCTCCTTATAATAGTTTACTGGATATAGATTGGATACAGTTTAAGCAGTAGCAACCCAAGAAAAAGGCCATAACTTTAAAAGTTGTGGCCTTTTTTGTAATTATACCAATTTGAAATAAACGTATAGAATTGCCGGAAAAGTCAATACTTAATTATCACATCCGGATTTTCCAGGGATAACGCTATTTCCCAAACGGAGTGGATATTTTCCAGTTTTTTAAAGATATCTTCTTTTTTGTTCTTTAAGGGCATAATCAACGGCCCGGGCAGTTAAAGCCATATAGGTTAAAGACGGATTCTGGGTAGCGGTGGAGGTCATGCAGGCGCCGTCGGTGACAAAAACGTTCTTGCAGGCATGTACCTGGTTCCAGCCATTCAGGATAGAGGTTTTGGGGTCTTTGCCCATCCGGGCGCCGCCCATTTCGTGAATATCCAGGCCTGGTGCTTGTTTAGAATCAGAAGTTGTAATATTCTGAAAACCGGCTTTGGTAAACATTTCCGATATCTGCTCTAAATAATCCTTTACCATTTTTTCATCGTTATCGTCGTAGCCAATCGAAAAGCGTAACTGCGGAATCCCCCATTCGTCTTGCAGTTTTGTGTCCAGGCTCACCTGGTTGGTTTCTTTCGGAATCGTTTCGCCCATCATGTGGCTGCCAACGTTCCAGTTGCCTAAAACCGGATTGAGTAAATTTGCTTTTAATTCGGCGCCTAATCCGTTTCGGCTCTGGTACTGGCCCCGTCCGGCGCTAAACCCAGCGGCATAACCCCGTAAAAAATCAGTTTCCTGCTTAAACACATTCCGGAAACGCGGAATATAACCGCTGGTAGGCCGGCGGCCGTCGGTGGTGGTATCCAGAAATCCGTCGTAACTACCCGCTACCCGGGCCCGGTAGTTATGAAAAGCAACGTATTTACCCAGTACGCCACTGTCGTTGCCTAAACCGTTCGGAAAACGATTAGAAGTAGAGTTAAGCAAAATTAAATTGGTATTAATAGCCGCCGCATTCACAAAAATAAGAGGCGCATAAAATTCTATGGCTTCTTTGGTTTCGGCGTCTATAATTCTTACACCCGTAGCTTTGCCTTGGCGGTCGTCGTAAATAATAGATTGCACTACGGCTTGGGGGCGCAGGGTTAAATGGCCGGTTTTGGCGGCCCAGGGCAAGGTAGAAGCATTGCTGCTAAAATAACCACCGTACGGACAGCCCCGCTGGCATAAAACCCGGTTCTGGCATTTGCCCCGTCCTTGCTGCTGATGAATGGCTTGCGGTTCGGTGAGGTGGGCACACCGCGAAATAATTACGTGCCGGTCTGCGTACTGCGATTTAACCTGCTCTCTAAAATATTTTTCTACGCAGTTTAACTCCATCGGCGGTAAAAATTCGCCGTCAGGAAGTTCCGGCAGGCCATCTTTATTACCCGAAATACCGGCAAATTTTTCGACGTAACTATACCAGGGCGCCACATCTTTATACCGGATGGGCCAGTCTACGGCAAAGCCATCGCGGGCCGGTCCTTCAAAATCAAAATCGCTCCAACGCTGGGTATGGCGGGCCCACAGCAAAGACTTGCCACCCACCTGGTAACCCCTTATCCAATCGAAGGGCTTGTCCTGCACGTAAGGATGCTCCTGGTCTTTTACAAAAAAATGCATGGCGTCTTCGCGGAAAGCATAACACCGGCTGATAATGGGATTGGCCTGGGTAATTTCCAGCGGCACCTGCCCACGGTGCTGAAACTCCCAAGGATTTTTAAAGGTGGTGGGGTAATCGGTTATATGTTTCACGTCGCGGCCCCTTTCCAAAACCAAGGTTTTTAAACCTTTGCCGGTAAGCTCTTTGGCGGCCCAACCGCCGCTAATACCCGAACCAATAACAATGGCATCGTAAGTGCGGTTTTTTATGCTGTCGGTATTTAAATTTGCCATGTTAGTTGCTCTGGATTTATTTTTTAGCAGATACCGGAACCGGAAAACAGCCGTTGTAACGGGCCGGCACCAATTCGTATTTATAAACATCGCGCATCACGTATTCGGAATTTAAATAACCCTGAATGGTCATGCTTTTGAGAAAAGGAAAAAAAGGCTCTTTTTCGGGCGGTAATATTTTAGCGGCTTCTTCGCAATCTTTTAATATGGCGAGGCGCTGGGCCGGCGTACACGCTACAAATGATTGGTTGTAATTAGCTTTTACTTTTTTGTCCAGTTCGGCTAGGCCGGTTACAAAGCGGGTTTGCGCCGCTTTATCGTAACAATCGGCCAGCATGGTCAGAATAAACCGGTGTACACCCAAGTCTTTAGCTCCCGGCGTATCAGTAGCCGGGATAATGGTTGCCACTATTTCGGCCAACAAAGATTCCTGGTCCGGAGAAACAAACCCGTTTTCTTTCTCCGGAATGGTATCTAAATTCCAGTTATTGGCCCAGGCTGGTAAATAAATGGTGCCGCCCACCGCTAAAACCAGGCTTTTTAAAGCTGCGCGTCTTTTCATACTTATAAATTAAAGTACTTTTTAAGGTTTTAAAGTTCCTTTACTTGTTAAAAGAAGATGCCGGAAAAAGAAATCTCCAACAAAGAAGTAAAAAGGCTATCTCCTCAAAGCGAAAATAAGCGTTTAGCCGGGAAGAAAGATATGGTTAAAAGATTTAATCCACGGGCAAGCCTCCTGCTTATCTTTATATTTCTGATGAGATTACTTTATAAATTCTGATGAATTTACAACATAATTTTTACCTAAACCGCTTTTAAGGCCGGATTTTGTTTATGCTTGGTTTGATAAACCTTAAAGAGCGTGAAGATGAGAAGCAAAAGCGCTACCAACATTCCTGCCGTATAGGCAATAGTAACCGGAAGGCCAAACCCTTCGGGAGCCACCAGGATATATGCCGTGGCCACTGCCGTCATAAAAACTGCCGGTACCAAAGAAACCCAGAATAATTTTTTCTCCTGAATGAGATAAGCCGTTACCATCCACAGCACAATGGTGGCCAATGTCTGGTTGGTCCAGGCAAAATACCGCCAAACTACACCGAAATCAACAAAAGTTAAGGCTAAACCGGCGGCAAATAAAGGAATACAGATCAAAAACCGGTTTCGGAAGGAAGTCTGGTTTAATTTTAAAAAATCAGCTACAATTAAACGGGCACTGCGGAAAGCGGTATCGCCGGAAGTAATAGGAGCTGCCACCACGCCCAATACCGCCAAAACGCCCCCTACTTTTCCCAGCAGGGAATTGGATATTTCGTTTACAATGTAAGCAGCATTGCCGCTTTGCTGGGTCATTACTTCGTTTAGTTCTTTTACCCCGCCAAAAAAACTCATACTAATGGCTGCCCAAATCAAAGCCAGCACGCCTTCGGTTACCATGGCCCCGTAAAAGATAGCCCGTCCCTGCGTTTCGTTCGTCATGCAGCGGGCCATCATGGGCGACTGCGAAGCGTGGAAACCCGAAATTGCTCCGCAGGCAATGGTTACAAACACCATCGGGAAAAGCGGGAACTGGGCCGGGTTAACGTGCAGGTTGCTGAGGTTAGCCATATTTACTTCCGGAATAGGCAAGCCATCTTTTACCATTACTACCGTAATACCCAAAGCCATAAACAGCAAAGCAAAGCCAAATAAAGGGTATATTTTCCCGATTAATTTATCTATAGGCAGAATGGTAGACAGCACGTAATAAATAAAAATAATACCCACCCATATCCTCACGCCCCCAAAACCAGTCATGCCCTCCAGAATTTTAGCTGGTCCCATAATAAATACGGCACCTACCATTATCATGAGCAGAAGGGTGAAAAAACGCATAAACTGTTTCATGAAGTTGCCTAAATAATAACCGGTAAGTTCGGTAATACTTTCGCCCTGGTGCCGCAACGACAGCATGCCCGAAAAGTAATCGTGCACGCCTCCGGCAAAAACAGAGCCCAGTACAATCCAGACGAAAGCCACCGGCCCCCACATGGCCCCGGCCACTGCTCCGAAAATAGGCCCCAAACCGGCAATGTTCAGAAACTGAATCAGGAAAATCTTCCAGGCCGGCATGGGCACAAAATCTACGCCATCGGTCATGGTAAGGGCCGGCGTGGGGCGTTCCGGTTTAATTCCGAATATCCGTTCTACAAACTTGGCATACAGGAAATAACCGATTATTAATGCTACAATGGAGAGACAAAAGGAAATCATAGGAGTTGCTGGCGGATAATTAAAATAAATTCATCCAAAATAACCATTTTAAAATTTACTGCGGTTTAAAAGCACAATTATTTATAACTCATTTTAGGCTGAGTTAAAATTTGTTTGTCCTGGAGTAATTGTGCTTTCAGTTGTTCATCGTTTACGTCTTGCACTGCCGTGCCTTTTCAATGGCCTGTGTCGCTGCGGTTGCCGCGCTCTGCCCAGAATCATAAACGCGGGTTCCATCCGGATAGAGCCGTAAGCTATATGAGAGCTGGAAACGCAAACCGGCACTAATAAATTCTGGCATTCGGCTTTTGTAGGAATAATGGCCCCGAAAGGATCTAACTAATAGGCAGCCGATTAGATGACACGTTGGGGCCAGCTATCTTTCCTGCTTCTTTTTATGGTCTGCGTTACATTCATTATTAAAAATTATAGAAAAAGCTACTCAAAACAACAGCCTAATTGTATTCTCCTATTTTTATATCCTTGGGAAATCAAGTAACCAGGGTTTAGTTAATCTTTTCCCTTGCGTGCTAAAATCACACCGATATGTTCAACTCTGGTATCGACCAAGCGCTTTATTTAGAAAGGTAAAAACAATATCCGGTATTAATTTTTGAAAATATATAAGAATACAGTATTATTAAAGTTGAAATTAATTATCCACCACCATCATCTTATGTTATTCAGCAAAAATACCTCTAAACTATGGCTGAGTGTGCTTTGTCTTTTTGGGGCTTCTTCTGGTTTATATTCTTGCCTGAATACCAGTCAAACCGCTAAACAAACTGCTGCTGTTAATAAGCCCCGGGTTTTAGTTTTCTCTAAAACCGCGGGCTGGAAACATACTTCCATTCCATTTGCCAATGTCACTATTCAGAAGTTTGGTCAAGAGCATAACTTCTTGGTAGATACTACCAAAAATGCTGCTTATTTCACCGACGATAGCTTGCGCCATTACAAGGCGGTAGTGTTTAACAGCACTACGGGTAACGTGCTTACGCAGGAGCAACAAGCTGCATTTGAACGTTACATCCAGGCCGGTGGCGGTTATATGGGTATTCACTCGGCTGCCGATACCGAGTACGAATGGCCCTGGTACAATAAATTAATGGGTGCCCATTTTTCCAGCCATCCGCTGCAACCCGGCGAACGCAAAGCAACCGTAGAAGTGTTAGATAAAAACCACCCGGCCACGGCGGGCCTGCCCGATGCCTGGCCACGTACTGACGAATGGTATAACTACAAATCTTTCTATCCTGATTTAAAAGTGCTGGCTAACCTGGACGAAAATTCTTACGAAGGCGGCACCAATGGCGCGAACCATCCTATTATCTGGTACCATGAGTTTGACGGCGGACGTGCCTTTTATACCGGCGGCGGCCATACCCCGGAAAGTTACAGTGACCCTTTATTCCTGGGGCATTTGTGGGGCGGGCTGCAATATGCCATGGGCAATGGTAAACCCCTGGATTACAGCAAAGCTTATGCGATAGCCGTGCCGGAGGAAAATAGGTTTGTAAAAACCATATTAATCAATGATTTGTCGGTGCCCATGGAATTAGCAGTAGCCGGTGATGGGCGCGTGTTTTTTACTGAGTTTGGCGGCAATTTGTCGGTATATAATACCCAAACGAAAGAGCATAAACTGGTACATAAATTTGATATTATTAATAAAGGCGGCACCGGTTTAATCGGCGTCACCTTAGATCCGAATTTTGTCACGAATAACTTTATTTATGTGTACTACACGCCGCCAAAGGCCGAAGAACCTTATTTATTCCATCTTTCCCGCTTTACTGTAAAAGCCGATAATACCCTGGATGTTGCTTCGGAAAAACTGTTATTGCAAGTGCCGGTGCAGGAAAATAGTGGTTCCCACCACGGCGGTTCTTTAGCCTGGGACAAAGAGGGTAATTTGTATTTATCTACCGGCGATAGTACCACGCCTTTTCCTTCGCTGGGTTATGCGCCTTTAGATGAGCGGCCGAATGCCGAATATTACAGCCAGGATGCCCAACGGGGTTCTGCCAACACCAACGATTTTAAAGGTAAAATTCTGCGCATTCATCCGGAGCCCGATGGTACTTACACCATACCGGAAGGCAATTTATTCCCGAAGGGCACAGATAAAACCCGCCCGGAAATTTACACCATGGGCCACCGTAATCCGTATCGCATTGCCGTAAACCCCAAAACATCGGTATTATATTGGGGCGAAATCGGGCCGGATGCCGGCGTAGACAGCACCCGCGGGCCCAAAGGTTACGATGAGTTTAACCAGGCCAAGAAACCCGGTAATTACGGCTGGCCTTATTTTATCGGTAATAACTATGCCTATGCCGAGTGGGATTTTGCCACCAAGAAGGCGGGGCCGTTTTACGACCCCAAAGCCCCGATAAATAATTCTCCCAATAATACCGGCTTAAAAAATCTGCCGCCGGCTGTACCGGCCATGATCTGGTATCCTTACGATGCTTCCCCGGAGTTTCCGGAACTAGGGCAGGGCGGACGCAGTGCTATGGCTGGCCAGTTCTATACCTATAATCCTGCTTCTACCTCTAAAACTAAATTCCCGGCTTATTACGATGGTACTTTGTTTGTAATGGAATGGATGCGGAACTGGGTAATGGCGCTTCGGTTTGATAAGAACGAAAACTTTCTGCGGGCCGAGCCTTTTATGACGCTTAACGGCGATTTCCGGCGGCCGATAGATTTGGCATTTGGCGAAGATGGCGTAATGTACATGCTGGAATATGGTTCGGTCTATGGCGCCGATAATGAAGATGCCCGCCTGGTAAAAATTGAATATAATACGGCTAATCGCGCTCCTATTGCTAAAGCTTTTGCCACGGATTCGGTGGCGATTGCCCAAGCCGGAGCCCGTTCGTATTTAACCTCTGATCCCCGGATGGGACCTGAGTTGTCCGAAATAGCTGGTCAGGCGCCCTTGCGGGTAAAGTTTGCCAGCCGGGGCACCCGCGATCTGGACGATAACGACCGCTTAACTTACCAGTGGTTATTCGACGGCAAAACTGTTGGTGCAAATACGCCCAATCCAACTTATACCTATACCCAATCCGGCGTTTATCCGGCTATTTTAAAAGCAACCGATCAGTCCGGGCTTACCGCTACCGATACGGTAATGGTACGGGTAGGTAATGCCCCGTCCCAGGTTACCGTTGTTACGCCGGATAATAAATCTTTTTACTGGGAAAATAAACCATTTCGGTATACCGTGCAGGTAAAGGATGCCGAAGATAAAACAATAGATCCGAAGAAAGTAAAACTTTATTATAATTATAACCCACAACCCAGCACCTTAAACAAAGAACCCGTTATGGGCCACCAGGTAGTTACAGTGCTGGAAACCAATTCGCTGGGCCAAACCTTAGTAGCCAACAGCGATTGCAAAGCTTGCCATACTGTAGATAAAGTATCGGTAGGGCCGGCTTTTGTAGCGGTGGCGCAGCGGTACAAAGGCCAGAGCGGAGCTGTAGACCGGTTAGCGAAAAAGATTATTACAGGTGGCGGTGGCAACTGGAGTAAAGACCACGTCATGAGTGCGCACCCGCAAATTCCGCCAAAAGATGCCGAGGAAATGGTAAAATATATTTTCTCTCTTACCGATGCCAAAAAAGAGCAAACAACTTTGCCGGCCCAGGGTAGCATCAAATTAAAAGAACACCAGGCCGATGAGCCCCGGGGCCAATATACTTTACTGGCTTCTTACACCGATAAAGGCGGCCAAGGCGTAGGTCCTCTCACCAGTACCGAGATAATAACCCTGCGTAATGCCA